>OIYE01001459.1_pt1 | contig 11767 bp, 2 predicted proteins | sample 1588091 | NCBI WGS metagenome assembly OIYE01 (sample SAMN03283265) | human gut metagenome | biome: human-associated habitat; material: feces | host: Homo sapiens | place: USA | collected 2013 | reverse complement strand
GGCCCCTCTGTGGGCGGCCTGATCGCCCTCAGTTTCGCGTGCCAATTCCCGGAACGCGTCCGGAGCTTCATCTCCATCGGCTCCGGTTACCGGGCTTCCATTGAACACCGCCTGTCCCTGTTTGAACAAATCCTGGCCATTGAGCTTGACCCGGATTTCCAGGGCGGGGATTATTACCGGGGGCCGGCGCCCAAAAAAGGGCTGGCATTCGCCCGTATCATCGGCCACAAATCATTTGTTTACCAGGAGGGGCTGGAACAGCGCGCCAGAAAAGAGGTGGGAGGCAACTACGGCCTGCTCACGTGGATGACCCCCACCCGCAGCACGCAAAGCTACATGCTTCACCAGGGGACCAAGTTCGCGGAACGTTTTGACGCCAACTCCTATATCCGCATTGCGGATATGTGGGCGGAGTTCGACATCCGCGACCACACCCCGGACGGAGCATTTCAAACCGCCCTGGAAGGCTTCCGCCGCGCAGGGATTCCCGCGCTTATCTTTTCCATTGATACAGACTGCTGTTTCCGCCCGGCGGAACAGCAGGATTTCGCGGCGCAGCTTGAAGCCGCCCATATTCCCACGGAGTTCCATACCATCGCTTCCACCAAGGGACACGATTCCTTCCTGCTGGAGCCGGAGCTTTATGCGGAACCCATCCGGCGCATTCTGGCCGCAAGGAAGCCGAAGGGGACGGCGTAAGCTTTTTTCCGCCGCAAGAAGACACGGCGGAGCAGCGCTTAAAAAGAAATGATGCCGGGAACCGGAAGCGAGAGGGAAAAATCAACCATGTCATGAAGGAACGGCCAGGTTCCTTGCAAAGCGGAACTTCACGGCTCTTCAACGTGACAATAACCTGAGCCGGATGAACCCGAACAGGGTTTTCGCTGTCACATCTTCATGACTGATCATTATTACACCTCCGAAACGGAAAACGTCGGACAATTCCGCTGCGAAACCACCTTTATCCCTTCCAACGTTACGTTTGCCACGGACCTGCCCGCTTCTTTTGAAGGCCGCGCAGAATTCCCCTCCCCCGGAGTTTTGCTCGGTTCCACGCTCGCCTCCTGCATGATGAGCCTGGTTTCCGTGGTCGCGGCCAGAAAAGGAGTGGATTTGAAAGGCATGCGCGTTCTGGCGCGTGCGGCGGAATCATCCAAGGGAATTGAAAAAATTGAACTGAAGGCAATCATGCCCCTGGAAGGCAGCCACCCTCTCCGCGCCATGCTGGAAAAAACCGCCTTGTCCTGCCCTGTGCGCCAGGCGCTGCGGCCCGATCTGGAAACGCCCATTGAATGGGAATGGAAGTAAACAGCCATCAGGGAAGTCAACCCAAGCTTGAAGTTATCCTTAAAGAAATCCCGTCCATTCATGAAAAAAGCCGCTGCGGATGATTCCGCAGCGGCTTTCCAATTGGCTGACGTTTTTTCCTTTAGAAGTTGTAGCGGTAGCCGATACTCCCGTTGATGGAGCTGGAACCGCTGCGGATATCCGCGTTGCCGTCCACAAAAATGACGCCCTGAGTGCCCACGGGAACGCTCAGCCCCGCGCCAATCTGGAAGGCCGTGCTTCCGACCTTGGCGCCATACACCGGACGCGTATAGGAGGGATCCGCCAGGAAGCCCACATTGGCCTGCCCGCGGCGGTCTCCCATATCCTGGGAAACGTTCACCCGTACTTCTCCCAGCGCTTCACGCCCGAAGACGTTGGACCCCATGAGTCCGGAGAGCCGGGCGCCCACAGCGACAGCAGCCGTAGTCAGTTCCTGGTCTTCCACCTTCAGTCCGGCATTTCCTGCAGAACCGCTTTCCCGATAGCCGTCCATACGGGTCGTCACGATGGAAGCGTTGAACAAAGGCTGGAGAATCACGCTCCTGTCTTCATTGAGAGCGATGTCATACGCCAACTCGTACATGGCGCCGAAACCGGCTCCCGTCGTATTGCCGCGGGCCTGGTAAGACCCCGTACCGTAATCCACCGTGCGCGTCAGCGAGGCATCATTCCAGCCGCCCGTCAGAATCAGCAGATGGGACCATTTACGGTACTGGTAGCGGGCGAACAGATTGACATAGTAACTGTCCAGGTCTCCGTCCGCCGTATCCGCCGCGCTGGCCGTCAGGCTTCCGTAATTGGCCGTAAACGCAGCTCCCGCAGTGAAGCGGTCGTTGATATCCACGTCCATGCCTACCGTGCCTCCCCAGGTGGTGAGTTCGTAGCCGCTTTCATCCCCCCTGGTGTCCAGCTTGGCATAAGACCCGGTTCCCTGCATCCACATATGGAAGTAGGGCATGTCTTCATGGACATATGCAGGGTTAACGCCCATCTGCGCCACGCGGTTGCGTATCCAGCCCATCTGGTCGCGCAGGGAGTCGCGCTGGGCGATGCCCAGGCTGGTAACCGTGCTGCCGGCGGCAGCGGCCAGTTTGCGGGCGGCGCCGGAATAGTCGCCTGAATTCTGGGAAAGAAGAACAGAGGTATAGAAATCGCGCAAGGCAGTGCCTTCTTCCATGTGATAGCGGGAATTCCAAAGGATGTCCGCTCCAGTGGCGGCATTCCGCGTCAGGGAAGAGTCACGGAAAATGTTTTCCGTGCGCGCCGTACCGGTGAGGATGATGGCCGTCATGCTGTTATTGGTGGTCAGCTCCAGGTTTTCATACATGGAACCAAGAATCATATCCTGGAGGGTGACATTGTCACCCAGGGACACAAGCGCGCCGTCCGTTGTCTTGAACAATTCCATATTCAGCGTTTCCGAACTCCCGGAAACCAGGGTATCCAGATTGTTCATGACCAGCGTGACTTCCCCCGTCCCGTCTCCCAGCGTAATATTTCCGCTGGAGGTGACAAAGGGATTGCCCAGGCCGTCCACCGTTGTGGAGGAAGTGGTAATGGCCACCGTGCTGTCCCCCGTCACGCTCAAGCCGTCCGAGCCAAGCGTCAGCTGGGTTTTGGGATCGTCCGCGCTGCCGATATTGAGCGTGCCGCCATTCACGGTAATCCCCTGATAGGAAGCCTGGGCGGGATTGCCGCCCTCCCCTGCCGCTCCGGCCAGGGTCAGCACGCCGCCGTCACTCACATTCAGGTGATAACCTGCATTGCCTGCACCCTTGATAGTCTGGACGCTTCCGTTGCCGGATTTGACGTTGAGCGTTCCGGATGCCCCGTCCAGCGTACCGGTAAAGGCATGGGAAGCGGAAGAATTGATCGTCATTTCCGCACCGCTCAGCTTCAGAGCTCCACCGCCCGCCAGTCCGGAAACGGTATTCACGGAACCGGTTGCGGCGGACAGGGCGGACCCTTCACGGATATCCAGCAGGACACCGTTCAGGGAAGAGCCGTTGCCCAGTGTCAGGGAGGAGTCCGTTCCCGTACCTCCCAAGGTCAGCGTACCGTCCCCGGAGATAATCACCTCCGTGACATGGCTGCCGGCCTGCTGGCCGGTAAGAACCATCTGGGTTCCGTTACCCAAATTCAGGGTTCCCCCTCCCGCGCCGGCAGCCAGCGTCTCCACCGTGGTTACACGGGAGGCGCCGTCATTCCGTCCGCCCAGCGTTATGTCTCCGCCCGCGAGTTCCAGCGCAGTAAGGCTATTGCCTGCACCGTTCAGGACGATGTTTCCTTCCGCGGAACTGAGCATGGAATCATTCCCGGTGAAGTTGCCTTCCACGGTGAGGGTTTCCGCACCTTTCTTGACAAAATCCACATGGTCCCCGCTGATGGTTCCGCCGTAGCTGTTGCCGCCGGCGTCAACGTTCTGAACCAGATCCACCACGGCGTGGTTGGAGGCCGCATCATCCGCCGTATTCGTCACGACCAGCGCACCATCGCTGCCAACCAGGTTGCTGACTTTCAGGCCGTCCCCGTTCCGGGAGGCTTCCGGAGCCCCGTTCAGGCTCACATGAAGCGTGGTGCCATTAATGCCGACAGCCTTGTAGGGATCCAGCGCGGCGTAATCGCTGATATTGGGGTCGTCTGAATTGGGGGTGGTGTCCACCAGATAGACAAGGTCCGTATTGCCGCTGACCATCAGCGTCCCGTCCGCACCCAGGACTTCCGTCACGGTATAGCCGAGGGAAGCCAGGAGAGGAGAGAATCCGATTTGCTTGAAGTTGTCCACAGCGAGGGTTCCCGTTGTCAGTACAAGCCCTACGCCGTCAGTGGAATCCCGGTTGGCGGCAAGCAGGTCCAGAACGCCCTGGTTGCTGAGGTTGATGGTTGTGTCGGCGGCGGAAAGCGTCAGGCTGTCCGCATCAATGACGCCCTGTCCGGTTGTTCCGCCCGCGGTAAGGCTGCCGGAATCCAGTTTCAGCGTCACCGTCTTGCCCGTCATGTCCAGAGCCCCGGAAACGCCTGTAAGCCGGGAGTAATCCTCCATGACGATGGAGCCGACCAAGGAACCGGACAAACCGCCCAGGTTGATCGTATTCAGGTCTCCCTGCGTTCCGGCGGAAGCGGCCACTTCCACATTCCCGGCGGTTTTGGCTTCCGCGTTTTCCAGGCTGCCCTTCGTAATCAGAATGACGTTGGCCGCATCCAGAGAGGACAGATTGAGAACGCCGTTATTGACGGTGACCCGTCCGGCCCCCAGGGAGTCAGCCCCTCCCAAAGTAACGGTGCCCGTTCCCGCGAGGGTGGTGGAACCGGTGAACCCGGTGTTGCCGGCCGCCAGCGTTATCTCTCCGGCAGTATCGATGACCAGGGAACCGTCTCCGGAGAGGGACCCGGCCCAGGCGCTCCCGTCACCCAGACGCGCCGTAGCGCCGCCCACAATGGAGAGTGCGCCCAGGAAGGTGTTCGCTCCGGTGAGTTCCAGCGTTCCGGCGTTTACGGATACCGTGCTGCCGGCTGTGCCGCTGATGACGCCTCCGTAGGAGAAATCGCGGGCAAAGGCCAGCGTGGAGTTGTTCTGGATGTCAATGCTGTCCCCCAGTTTGGCCACATTGGCGGAATTCACGGTAACCGTGCCGCGGTGCACCTTAAGCTGACCGTCCAGGTTGACGCCGCCCGCCAGGGTAATATTGCCCGCGCCCTGGGTGGAGAACGCCGTTCCGCTCAAATCGCCGCTGAAGGTGAAATCCTTGGTGGCAAAGACCTGGTTGCCCGTAAAGACAACGTCATTGGCAAACGTTCCTCCGGCTGTTCCGTTCCATTCCGTACGGACGTTGGAATCCGCCAGTTTCAGCGTGCCGTCCGCACCCATCGTTACGTTGTTCAACTGGAAATAGCCGGACGTCACGGACAGGATCCCCTGGAATTCCGTACTCATGTTCAGAACATTGGCCCCATAGCTGGTTCCCAGGCCCACGGAAACGGTACCAGTGCCGGAAGCATTCAGGTTCAGCGCCGAGTTGTCATTAGCCCCGCTGACCGTCAGTACGGAACCGTCCGCCAGTTCCACAGTTTTTCCATTGGCCAGAGCCTTGGCGACGGTGGCGGTCACCTCCCCGCCCAGTATCATGGAACCGCCCGTCCAGGCCATGTTGTCTGCGGTAAACGCCGTGGCAAAAGAACCGGAAGCCAGATTGAGGCTGCCGCCCTGCAGGTTGATCATGCCCATTCCCGGCTGAACTTCCGCGGTAGCCAGCGTGAGCATGCCGTCCGTAACGGTAATGGCGCCGGACCCCAGGGAGTTGGCGACCTGAGCCACCAGTTCGCCCTGCTGAACGGAAATATCCCCGTTCCAGCCCGTGTTGTCCAAATTAAGGGTCAACTTCCCTTCGCCACGCTTGGTCAGCGTTCCCTGGGCGATTTTTCCGGAGCCGTCGGAAACGAAGACATAGTCGCTGCCGGCGGCGTTGTTGACCGTGATGGAGGCCGGATTCACCGCCCCGGACAGGGTGACGGTTCCCGCTCCGGCCGTGTTGAAGATCAGATCCTTCCCGGCAGCCGTTTCCGCGGAACCTTCAATGCCCCACATGGTGCCCGTGTTCGTATCGCTCCAGTTCACGCCTTCCGTTCCCTGCCAGATCCACACGTCCCCGGCGGAAGTCACTACCAGCTTAAGGGCAGTATTGGTCTGCTGCAGTTCGTAAATCAGCGTTTCGTCTCCGACATACCCGGCCCAGTTAAAGACGGCGCTGGCGGAATCAAGACCGCTGGCGGCGGAAATCAGGGTATATTCCCCGGCTTCCGTAATGCCTTCAAGCCCGTTCAGCGTAAGGTTGAACGTTCCGGAGCCGAAAGCCCCACCCACTCCGAGCGAGGAGCTGATATCCAGCGTCAGCGCGGCGTTGGCAGCCAGGTTTAAAGCGCCCGCAGTCGTCATCCGCGTATTGGCCGCCATCGTGATGTTCCGCAGGGAAGTAGCCCCTGAGGCAGTAAGGGCGAGCGTTCCCCCCTGAATATCCGTCAGCCCCGTGTAGCTGACCGGTCCTCCCAGCGTCAGCGTCTCATCGCCGACTTTGGTCAGGGACAAAACGCCGGATTCGTCATACGCAATGGAAGTGGCCCCGTACGCAAGAACAATACCGCGGTCTGTGAGCGTGCCGTTGTACGTGCCGGATCCCACCGTCAACGTACGCGCGCCGCCTACGGCTCCCACTTGGGAATTCGCCGTTCCGTCCAGAGAGGCAATCTCAACATCCCCCAGCACGCGCATGAAGGCAAATCCGGTAGTGTCCGTTCCGGATGTCAGAGTGACACCCCCCTGAGAAACGGAAGTGCGCAGATCCAGCCCGGCGCTGTAGCCGTTTGAGGCATTCATGGTGATCATTCCGGTAAATCCGGAAGCGTCTCCGCTGATGATGAGTTTGCCGTTGGCATTGTACCTGCCGTCGCCCGCTCCGCGGCTGTACGTCAGGGAACCGGCTCCGGTGAGCGTCCCGGTGAACCCCATTTCCTTGGCCCAGTTGTCCCTGCCCACCAGAGAGACTGCCCCGTTGACGGTAACGGTTCCCGTAAAGTCATGCTGATAATTGGTTGCGTTTGCCTGGGAAGCGTCCACCCATTTCAGAGAAACGGCATCAGACGCGTTTGTTCCTAAAATCAAATCGGAACCAATGGTGTGGTGGGAATTTCCCGAACTGTTGCCGGCAATAATCAGGGACGTGCCGTTCTCCAGGGTGACGGAAGAACCGGCGCCTCCCCAGCGGATGGACGCGGTTCCGTTCCCCACCTGGACAGACCCCTCCTGCACCACGATGTGGCCGGAGTTGCTCCCCGTCAGTTTCAACAAGCCCGTGCCGGTTTTCCGGACAGTTCCTTCCCCGATGATGGCATTGCCGAAAACGATGTCGGACGGAGTTGCCAGAGTGATGAAAGAGTTGGCATCCGGAGAAAGGGAGAATACCGGGTTAGTGACGGTTCCCAAATCCACCGTCACCGTCGCTCCATTGGCCGCACCCAAAAAGGAACCGGTATTCCAGGTTACTCCTGTGCCGGGAAGGGCCGTATCATAACCGAATGCCAGAATACCCTGCGATACAGCCACAGTAGTACCCGTGCCAAGTATGGAAGAGGTACCGAGAACCAACGTTCCCGTGCCTTCCTTGGTGATGGCCGTATTGGTAATTTCTCCCGTCCCCGTCAGTTCATAACGGGTGGTGGAGTTGCGAACAAGCATGGAGCTTGGAGAAACCTCAGAATCCAGATGTACGACAGAGTTAGCGACTCCAGCCTGGTCCGCAAAGGAAACCGCCAGACCGTCCTCATACGAGGCGGGGGCGTCGCCATCCGTCCAGACGTTTTCCGCGCTCCAGGTTCCGCTTTCACCGCCCGCCCACAAGAGGAGGGTTCCCGCCGTATAAACAAGGTCTTTGCCGTTGTCGGAAATGGTGATGGATCCCGCCACGCCGTCAGCAAAGGAAGCCTTAATGGAAGATATATTGGACAGGCCCGCAGTTGAAAGGACGGACATGCCGTCTGTCAGGGTGCCGAATCCGGAAAGATCCAGGGTCAGTTCTCCTTCAGCGGAAAGAGAGAACGAGCCGTCCAGATTGATTCCCGTTCCTGCCCCTCCCGCCAGCGCCAGCACGCTGGAACCGGTCATGTTCAGATTCCCCGTAAAGAAGGAATCCTGGAACATGGTCACGATGTCGAAACCGGTCACAGCCGTATTGGAGAAGGAAATGGCATGGTCCGCCGTATTGCCGTAACCGCCCAGAAGCAAGGAAGAGGTGCCGCCTACCGTACCCTCCGATGCATTCAGCGTGCTGCCCGTACGGAATACTGCTTTCTTAACGGTAAGGGTAGCGTCCCCGTTTACGGAGGATCCTGTTCCCCCGCCGCCCGCATAAAGAGCGCCCGCGTAAGCGCCCCCATCCAGCGTCAGGCTGGAATTGCCGCTGACGGTGGATGTTCCTGAAGAACTGTACCCGCCGCCGTAAACAGCCCCGGTAAAGACGGCGTCACTGGCAGCGGTGATGCTGACGTTGGAATCGCCTCCTATCGTATATGCCCCGGAACCGCCCGAATAGGAACCGCCCGAATAGGAACCGCCCACGATGCTCTTGACAAAATTGCCGGATGCCTCTCCCAAATCAATCGTCACATTGGTGCTTCCGGTAATGGCGGCGCGGGACGCGGAATTGGCTTCATAAGCGCTGCCGCCGATGATGAAGCCCCGGACAACGGAGTTGAGCGAAATGGTTTCATCCGTGACGCTCTGCATGCTGCGCACGACGACATGCGTGCTGCCGTCAAGGTTGTTTACGGAATTATGGGCCGCCGTGCCGCCGCCTATCAAACTGCCTTTGATCACGGCATTCCCGTCCACGGATACGTAAACGTCTCCCGTAATGCCTGCCGCCTGGCCGTCCTTGTAATTGCCACCCACTACCCAGTTGACGGAGGTGTCCCCCTGAATCTGGGTATGAACGTCCCCCGTAACGTTCCACTTGCCGGAACCGCTCCAGTTATTGGCATAGCTGCCGCCGATAATCAAATTGTAATTGCCCCCCAGCACATCCGTCCAGATGCCGGTGGTGATTTGCGTAGCCGTGGCATTGGTGGCTGTATTGTAGTAGCCGCCGGCCAGCGTCACTCCCGTCAGGTCTCCCGTTCCGGTGACGGCATTCACGGAACCGAATCCCTCCTGCATGGAAGAAGACCGGATACCGTACAGGGACAAAGACTGCTGGTTCGCCAGCGTACCTGTTGCGGAAGAGGGAGCTTCTTCCAGCCCCCAGGCAGGGTCCCAGACGGTCTCATGGGCGCCGGAAGCCGTAAACGTGATGACTGTTTTTCCGTCCACAGTGCTGATCGTGTACAGGGATTCGTCAACATCCGCCAGAGTAAAGCCAGTCCCCAGATCAACGCCCAGGTTATAGGAGGTGTTCACCAGGGCTTCAGAACCGAACAAGTCCTGGAATTCCTGAAAACCGGAGAAATCAATGAGGCCGGAAGTCAGCGTCACGTTCTGCAGCACGCTGCCGACATTGTCCATGGAGGTATAATACAGACGGCCCCCATCCACCGTAACATCTCCCGTGATCTCCCCGGAACCGTTGGCAAGGATACCCATCGTTTCCCCTACCGTGAAGGCGTCCTGGAAATGCATGGTTCCCGCAGAGGCGGAAAGGGTGCCGTTTCCCGACAGTCCCGTCACGGTCATGGTTCCGGAGCCGGCATCCAGTCGTCCTCCGGCAAGCGCGGCATTAATGGAACCGGTCCTGGAGAGGACGGCGCCGGAATTGACGGTATAGGTTCCCGTAAGCGCCACGTTCTCGGAAAGATGCACCCAGCCCGACTGGGCGACGAAGTTGCCTGCCCCGGTGATGGAATTGTCAATGACATCCGCCGCATCCCCCGCAGTGCCGTAATAGGTCAGGTACTGGGAGTTGGCCGAAGTAGTAACGGCAGCAGTCCCAAGGGAACCGGAAGCCCCGATGCCCAGAGAGGCAGAGCTGCGCGTAATGGCAATCGTTCCCCCAATTTCATTGGCGGTGTTGAGCAGGTTGTAATAGGCATATTCATTCGCGCCGCCGCTGATGGAAAAACCGCTTGCCGCCGTGAGTACACCGGAAAACTTTACATTCTTGCCCCAGCTGGATGTCAGGTTGACGCCAGTACCGAAAACCGCCGCTCCGGAAAAGTTAAAACCGCCGCTGTTGACGGAAGTGGCGTTATAGCCGGCATACCCCGTCACGGAAGGACCGTCCTGGATACTCAGTGTAGTGCCGTCACCCATCACCAGTTTCTGGGACCAGGTGACATTTCCGGAGAACAGGGAAAGAGTGCCTCTGCTGATTTTCAAGGTGGCGTTCGGAGATGCCGCGGGAGTAAGCGCCGTATTCTTGTCGGAATTGCCCAGGGTGAAGGTGCCTCCCCCCGTATAGTCCACCGTTACGGTGCCGCCGAAACTGCCGCCGTAAGAGGAAGAATCCCCCGTAATGGTCAGCGTGGTTCCCTCCCCGGTGATCAGAGCCGCGGTATTGTTGTGCTCCAGCTTGCTGATGGAAGTGTTCACGCCGGCTTTCAGGACGGAAGCGCCCGTCGTGTAACCGTAGCCGCCCAGTTTGATCGTGGCGTATTGGGCGGCCTGTGCGTGGTTGAGGTTCAGGATGTTGTTCTGAGATCCCCCCGTCGTGTTGGAATAAAGGGAAATGATTCCGTTGAAAGTGCCTGCCCCGTTCAACGTCAGGGTGGAAAGGCTGGCGCCCCCGCTGGCCACGCGGTTTACCGTCAGGATGGCTTCCGGAGCCGTCCCGTTCAAATTGGTGATAGCGGCCGTACCGGCTCCGGCAAAATTCAAGGTAGTAGAAGCCGTAACAGTACCGACATCATAGGAGGCCGAGCCTCCCGCCGCCACATTCACCTGGGTTCCGTCAAAGGCAACATCCGCCGCATAAGACTGTGATGCTGTCACCAGAAGACCAGAAACTCCTGCCAGCGTGGCGGTGCCAAGCGTTACTCCGGAAAAGGAGGTCATCAGGGCAGCCAATAAATTCAAAGGGAGGTGTAATTTCATGAAACGTTTGATAATTAGGTATTTAATAAACAAATAAGGCTCTTTCCCACAACACGGCAAGGGAAATATGATTGTGAATATAAATAAGGAATTCGCAATCCGCTGTCAAAGGAAAAGAATCAGTTACAACGGTTTTCCGGAATACCCGGAACGTTCTCTCCGTCAAAAAAATCCGGGATTCCCGCCAGCAGATTATGTTAAAAATATGTAACATATTAATTATTAATGTAATTATTCTGTTAAAAATTGAATAATATATGAATAAAAGCGAAGCGGATTGCGAATCCGTATTTTCGTTGTCCATTACCAGATAAAATAAAAAGGGCCTGCACAATAAGTTGTGCAGGCCCATCCTTAAAAGCCGCGGAAAAACGTGCAGTTCAACCTCTGGTCCATTTTTCCAAAAATTCCCCGGCGTCCTTCCCTTCTCCAATGTGCCTGAGCAGAGCGCTTCCAAGCACGGCGGCATCCGGACGGGCATCTTCAGGCAGCGTCTCCAGCTGGTCCGGCGTCTGAAGCCCGAAGCCCAGCGCCAGCGGCACATCAAAAACGGACCGGGCACGGCGCATGGTTTCCGTCACGCTCCGCTCCAGGTTGGCTTTCCCTCCGGTGGTTCCCAGCACGGAGACCACATAAACGAAGCCGGAAGTATAAGGCTTGTATTCCCGCATGCGTTCCACGGAAGTATTGGGAGCCACCAGAGTGACGAGCGTCAGGCCACGGGGGCTGAAAACTTCCCGGAACATTCCGGATTCCTCCAGCGGCATATCCGGTACGATGAAACCGCTGACGCCAGCCTCCTCCGCATCCCGGGCAAGCTGTTCCAGGCCATACTGGTAAAAGGGATTTACATATCCCATCAGC
>OIYE01001456.1_pt1 | contig 11793 bp, 8 predicted proteins | sample 1588091 | NCBI WGS metagenome assembly OIYE01 (sample SAMN03283265) | human gut metagenome | biome: human-associated habitat; material: feces | host: Homo sapiens | place: USA | collected 2013 | reverse complement strand
CATATCGTCTTCACACCAAAGTATAGACGAAAAGTAATTTACAATCAATACAAAGAGGATATTAGAGATATTATAAAGCAATTGTGCAGTTATAAAGGTGTTGAAATTATTGAAGGACATCTAATGCCAGATCATATCCATATGTTAGTAAGTATTCCACCAAAGATAAGCGTATCATCATTTATGGGATATTTAAAAGGAAAAAGTGCACTTATGATATTCGATAAACACGCAAACTTAAAATATAAATTTGGAAATCGTCATTTCTGGGCGGAAGGATATTATGTTAGCACAGTTGGATTAAATGAAGCAACAATAAAAAAGTATATCCAAGAACAGGAAAAGCATGATATTGCAATGGATAAGTTAAGTGTAAAAGAATATGAAGACCCTTTTAAGGGTTAATGCTAAGTAGTAACAATGCCCCTTAAGGGGTAGCGACGAGTCAAGAGCAATATGGCTTGAACGGAGCTGTGGGAAGGCCGTGTAAACAGAATTCCCATAGCCTAAAGAGAAAGCCAGCGCCTTGAGACGCTGGCCTAGTAACAAGGGCTTATAGCCCTAGAGCAAACCACCCGTTGGACGGGTGGTCATGATTATATTTTAAGAAAATCATATTTTATTCTATTTTATTCACATTTCTCCAATTTCTTGGTGACATCCCATAGACATTTTTGAATGCACGTGAAAAATGCAGCTGATTCGGATATCCGACGGCATTTCCAATATCTGCAATCGAGAGTGAAGTGATCTTCAAAAGCTCTACTGCCTTGGTCATACGATAACTGATCAGGAATTCCTGCGGAGAACGTCCAATCGTGTCATGAAAGATTTTCCCAAAATAACTTCGATTCAATCCGCAGAATGCGGAAATATCTTCTACAGAAATATCATTCTGAAAATTCTGCTCAATATAAGAAAGAGCTTCTTTGATATAAAAATCCCGGATACTTCCATTTTGCTTCACATGAACTGTCGCAGCAGAACGCATGAAATAATCTAAAAATAAATAGAGATGTCCAATCAGATGAAAAGGGGACTCTTCCGAATGCCGGCTGAGATAAAGCATCTCGTCCATCATCTGGTTGCGAAGTTCCTTTGAACTTGCATGATAAATGGGATGATTCAGGCTCAGACCTGCGGTTGTGACAATCTCGCGGGCCCGAAGACCGTCGAATTCTACCCACGTATATTCCCACGGAAGCTTAGAATCAGCAACATAAGTATTGACCTGTCCCGGAAAAAGCATGAAGCCCTGTCCGCTTTTTACCTGCCAAGTGATGGTGTTTCCGTTTTCATCATCTGCAAGTAATGTTCCTGTTCCGGAAATCACATAATGGAAAATGTAATGATTTCTTGCTGCAGGACCGAACGAGTGAGCCGGTGCACATTGTTCCCATCCATATTGATATAATCCCAGATCAACAAAATTTTCATTTGGAAATACAGAAAAAAGTAAGTCGCTCATATAAATCACCTCTGATAGCATTATATATCAAAATGCTAGATGACTTCAATATATGAATGAAAAAATTGCATTTTGCTATAAAACTAAAAAAACTCTGATATTTATAGTGGCATAAAGATATGTTAGAATATGATTATCAAATAGATGACCTAAGTGAAATGACAAAAATATTCCGGAATGTGTCAAAATGAAAGGTGTATGGTAGAAGGAAGGAGTAAGGAAATGTATAAGAAGAGCAATCGAATCATTTGCATGGGATTGATGCTTTGTATGACTTCGGCAATGGTACTCGGAGGTTGCGGACAGAAGAGTGAAAATAGCGGAAAGATAGAAATCGAGCTTGTACAGTATAAACCGGAGGCAGTAAAAACCTTTGAAAAGATTGAAGAAGAATTCAATGCAACTCATGATGATATTCATTTGACGATCGAATCTCCAAACGATGCAATGACAGTACTTAAAACACGTTTTATCAGAGAAGACGCTCCGGATATTATCGGAATCGGTGGAGATGTCAATTTCTCTAACTTTATTGATTCTGATATGTTGATGGATATTTCAGATTATGAAGGCTTGGACTCTATTAAACAGGCTTACCTGGATATAGACAAAGCGCTGGAATTTGTACCGGAGGATGGCGTGTATGCCGTTCCATATGTGGCAAATGCAGCAGGAGTTCTGTACAACAGAGCAATGTTTGAGGAATATGGCTGGGAAATTCCGGAAACCTGGGATGAATTTATAGCCCTCTGTGAACAGATCCAGAGTGAAGGAATCCAGCCATTGTATTTTGGATTTAAAGATACATGGACTTGTCTTGCACCGTGGAATGCGATCGCCGTTGATCTTGCACCGGCAGATGTCTGCAGCCAGGTAAACAAAGGAGAGACAACATTTTCAGATGAATATAGAGAAGTAGCAGAAAAGACACAGGCACTGCTTGCCTATGGGCCAAAAGATCCATTTGCCTATGATTACAATGGAGCTTGTACAGCATTTGCAAACGGAGAATCTGCAATGTACACGATCGGAAGTTATGCAATCCCACAGATTCAGACAGTAAATCCAGATATGGATATCGATTCCTTTGTAATGCCGGCTAATAATGATGCATCAGAGAACAAGCTGAACTCCGGTGTGGATCTTCAGTTCAGTGTTATGAAAGATTGCGAGAACAAAGAGGCAGCGTATGAAGTGCTTGATTTCCTTTTGAAAGATGAAAATGTACAGAGTTATCTGGATGAACAGAAAGCGGTTCCTTGTAAGGAAGGAGATTTTGAACTTGCTTCAACACTTGATGGAGTGAAATCTTTCATAGAAGAAGGAAGAATGGCAGATTACCAGGATCATTACTATCCTTCAGAGATGTCAGTTGATGCACAGATCCAGACATTTCTTATGAAAGGGGATGTGGATGCATTCTTAACAAAGTTTGATACAGACTGGAAGAGATATAACCGTGATATCATCCGCAAAGTGGAAGATTACGAGAAAGAGCATGCGGACGAAGATTAAGGAAGGGGAATTCAAGCATGGGAAAGAAATCAATGAGTGGAAGAAAAATGACCTTTCTTCTGATTACAATTCCGATCGTGGCACTGTTTTTCTGTTTTAATACATTGCCACTGATCAAAGGTGTGATTTACAGTTTTACGAATTTCAAAGGTTATGGAAGCTTTGACTGGGTAGGACTTAGAAATTATCAGGATCTTTTTACAGACAGCAGAGTCGGAGGTTCTTATCTGTTTACATTTAAACTTGCAATTGTAGCTACGATTGTGACAAATGTAATCAGTCTGATCCTTGCACTTGGACTGAATAGTAAGATTAAATTCAAGAGTGCGTTTCGTGGTGCCTACTTTATTCCAAATGTTCTCGGAGCGTTGGTTGTAGGATACATTTTCAATTACTTTTTTACATACATTCTTCCGGCGTTTGGAGAAATGCTTGGAAGCAAGACACTTTCTTCCAGTATGCTGTCCAGTACAAAACTGGCATGGATCGCAGTTGTAATCGTATGTGCATGGCAGTCGATCGCGATGAATACGATCATTTACATTTCCGGATTGCAGACTGTTCCGGAGGATGTTTACGAAGCAGGAGCGATTGACGGTGCAACAGGATGGAATAAGTTCAGACATCTGACATTCCCTCTCATTATTCCATTCTTTAGCATAAATATGGTACTCTGTGTGAAAAACTTCCTGATGGTATTTGATCAGATCATGGCGTTGACCAAAGGAGGTCCGGCACAGAGTACAGAATCCATTTCTTATCTGATTTATAACAATGGTATGAGTGGCGGTCAGTTTGGATTCCAGAGTGCAAACGCAGTGATATTCTTTATCGTTATTGTTGTAATTTCTGTATTACAGATGACAATCACAGGGAAAAAGGAGGAACAGCTGTAATGGAAAAAATGAAAATAAAAGAACGAGTAAACTGGCCTGTAACGATTTTACTTTTACTTGGTCTGATTACGGTTGCTTTTCCACTGTATATGACAATCGTAATTGCACTGAAGAAGCCTTCTGAGATGACGAATAGTATCAGCGGAATCCTTTCCTTGCCAAGTCATTTGAGCCTTGATAATTTTGCTGAGGCAATGAGAGTGACAGATTTCTGGCATTCTCTCGGAAACAGTGTATTTATTACACTTGTAACAGTTGTCCTTTCAATTCTGATTCATTCACTGTTGGGGTATGCAATCGGAAGAAATAAGAAGAGTAAATTTTACAAATTCATTTATTTCTATGTTGTCAGCGGAATGTTTGTTCCTTTTGCAATTCTGATGATGCCTGTTGTAAAACAGACGGCGCAGATGGGACTGGCAAACAGAGCAGGAGTTATTATTCTGTACGTTGTATTTTATATGCCTATGAATGTATTGCTTTATTCAGGATATTTGACAAATATCCCGATTGCATTGGAAGAAGCAGCCTGTGTGGATGGTGCGAGTACATGGAAAACATATTGGAAGATTGTTTTCCCAATCATGAAACCAATGCATGCGACAGTTGCAGTTTTGACAGCACTTGGTACATGGAACGATGTTATGACACCACTCGTTATCATGTCCGGTTCAGGAAGCGGAAATACACTTCCGCTGGCACAGCTGAACTTCCAGACACAGTTTGGAACAAATTATAATCTGGCATTTGCCTCCTATCTGTTGGCATTGCTTCCGATTCTGATCTTCTATCTGATCTGTCAGAAGCATATCCTCAACGGAGTTGTTAATGGAGCAGTGAAATAATAAAAAGTAAAAGATAGCGAAGCGAGAACAGACAGTAATGCAGATCTTGCTTCGCTAAAATGGAAAATAGGAGTATTTAGATATGGGAATTATATATTGCGAGAAAGACAGAACATTTACTTTACAGACAAAAAATACAACATATCAGATGCAGGTGGATCGCTATGGATTTTTGTTACATCTATATTACGGGAAGAAAACAGATACATGTATGGACTATCTTCTGACATATTATGACAGGGGATTTTCTGGAAATCCATATGATGCAGGAGAAGATCGTACGTATTCAATGGATACACTTCCACAGGAATTTCCTTGTTACGGGAACGGAGATTTCAGAAGTACAGCATTTGCAGTAGAAAATGCAGATGGAAGTATGAGCTGCGACCTTCGTTACAAGAGTCATGTAATCCTTGATGGAAAATATAATCTGGAAGGACTTCCGGCAGTTTATGCAAGTGAGGAGGAAGCACAGACACTGGAAATCTTAATGGAAGATCCGGTGACGGGAGTTAAGGTGGTGCTTCTTTATGGAGTGCTTCCCGCACAGGATATTATTACAAGAAGTGTGTGTGTGAAAAATGAAAGCAGTGGCAAAATCTATTTAAACAAAATTGAGTCAGCAAGTCTGGATTTCCTTTACGGAGATTATGAGCTTCTAACATTTTATGGTAGACATGCGATGGAGCGAAATGTTCAGAGAGTTCCGGTTGTGCATGGAACACAGAAAATCGGAAGTGTCAGAGGAACCTCCAGTCATCAGTACAATCCGATGATGATCCTTGCAGAAAAAGAAACGACAGAAGACAAAGGAAATTGTTATGCAATGTCCTTTGTATACAGTGGATGTTTCCAGGGAGAAGTGTTGAAAGATCAGTTAAACCAGACAAGAATGATGCTAGGACTTCAGGAAGAAGCTTTTCGCTATCCGTTGGAAGCAGGAGAAATGTTCCAGGCTCCGGAAGTGATTTTATCCTATTCCTCAGAAGGAATGAATCGTTTGTCTCAGAATCTACATCATTGTATCAGACAACATATCTGCAGAGGCAAATATAAAGAAGAAATTCGTCCAATCTTGATCAATAGCTGGGAAGCAGCTTATTTCGATTTTACCGGAGATACAATCTATGAGCTTGCCAAAGCGGCGAAGGAAGTCAATATTGACATGCTTGTTATGGATGACGGCTGGTTTGGAAAACGTGATGACGATAACAGCGGACTGGGTGACTGGTTTGTGAATGAGAAGAAACTTGGTGGCACACTTGGAAATCTGATCAAGAGAATTAATGATTTGGGTGTGAAGTTTGGTATCTGGATCGAGCCGGAAATGGTTTCAGAAGACAGTGATCTTTATCGGAAACACCCGGACTGGGCATTGACGGTTCCGGGCAGAAATCCGGTCAGAAGCAGAAATCAGCTTGTATTGGATTTTTCAAGAAAAGAAGTTGTAGATGAAATTTATGATCAGATTTGCAAGGTGTTGGATCAGGGTAATATCGAATATGTAAAATGGGACATGAATCGAAGCCTGATGGATGTTTATTCTTCTGTAACAAGAGAACAGGGAAGAGTGTTACATGATTATGTATTGGGACTATATGATTTTCTGGAACGTCTTGTGCAGAGATATCCGAATCTGCTGATCGAAGGCTGCAGCGGTGGAGGTGGAAGATTTGATGCCGGTATGATGTATTACACTCCGCAGATCTGGTGTAGTGATAATACGGATGCAATTGACAGATTACGGATCCAGTATGGAACATCCTTTGGTTATCCGGTATCAGTAGTAGGTTCTCACGTGTCAGCAGTGCCGAATCATCAGACGGGAAGAAAGACCCCACTTCATACAAGAGGTGTTGTTGCAATGTCCGGAACTTTTGGGTATGAGCTGAATCTTATGAAACTTTCTGAAGAAGAAAAGCAGGAGATCAGAGAGCAAATCGCAGAATATAAGAGATATGCGCCGATTATTCAGAACGGATTGTACTATCGTCTCTCAAATCCGACAACAGAAGAAATCTGCGCATGGGAGTTTGTGCATACAGATGAGAAAGAACAAAGTAAAGTTCTTTTAAATATAGTTATGCAGGTGATTCATGGAAATATGACAGTAAATTATGTAAAACTTCAAGGGCTTGAAGAAACAGCTGTATATCGAGAAGAAAAGAGTGGAAAAAGATACACCGGAGCTGCACTTATGTATGGCGGCATGCCGCTTCCGATAGAGCCGGGCGAATATCAGGCATATCAGTATTGTTTTGTGAAAGAGTAAAATAAATTGGTTGACGATGGAACAGAAAATGGTGAGGAAAGTGAATAATACAGAAAAAATCTTTGCACAGCGCATGGAAAAACATCAGGATGAACTGCGCTGGCTTTATATGGAGTTGTATGGAAATGATGCAATGTATGCAGAACTTTGTGAGCAGATGCATGATTACTACTTGAAGCGTAGCACAGAGTTGAAAAAAAGAGATATTAAGAAAGAAAAGAATCCTGACTGGTTTAAGGAAAAAGAAATGCTTGGCATGATGTTGTACATTGACAACTTTGCCGGTAATCTGAAAGGTGTAGAAAAAAAGTTAGCTTATCTGAAAGAGTGTAATGTAAATTGTCTTCATCTTATGCCTTTTCTGGATACTCCGAAAGGAAAATCAGACGGCGGATATGCCGTGGCAGATTTTCGGAAAGTAAGACCGGATCTCGGTACAATGAAAGATCTTGCCAGATTGACAGAAAAATGTCATGAAAATGGTATGAATGTATGCATGGATTTCGTGATGAATCATACTTCTGAGGAACATGAGTGGGCAAAACGTGCACGAGCAGGCGAAGGAGAATACATGAGCCGTTATTTCTTCTATGATAACGGTGATATTCCGGCGAGATACGAAGAAACTGTTCCACAGGTATTTCCTACAACTGCACCGGGAAATTTCACATGGCTTCCGGAAATCGGGCATTATGTGCTTACGACGTTTTATCCATATCAGTGGGATTTAAATTACCGTAATCCAAGAGTATTTAATGAAATGATGTATAACTTTCTTTTTCTTGCGAATCAGGGAATGGATATTATCCGTATCGATGCAGTTCCTTACATCTGGAAAGAGTTAGGAACAAGCTGCAGGAATCTGAAAGAAGTACATACGATTGTCAGAATGATGCGCATGATTGCAGAAATTGTCTGTCCGAGCGTGATACTTCTTGGCGAAGTGGTTATGGAGCCGGAAAAGGTGGTGCCGTACTTTGGTACAGTTGAAAAACCGGAATGTCATATGCTCTATAATGTGACAACAATGGCGACGACCTGGAATAGTATTGCGACAAGAGACATCCGGCTTTTGAAGAAACAGATGGATATAGTTAGCCGTCTGCCAAAGCAATATACATTTTTGAATTACCTTCGTTGTCACGATGATATCGGTTGGGGGCTTGATTTTGATACAATGAAACAATGGGGAATGGAAGAGCCTTCTCATAAGCGTTATCTGAATGATTATTTTACCGGAAAGATAGCAGACAGCATCAGCCGTGGAGAGTTATATAACGATGATCCTGTAACTCAAGATGCACGATTTTGTGGAACAACAGCATCCATGTGCGGAATTGAAGCAGCGGGATTTGAAGGAAATGCAGAAAAAATGCAGACGGCAATTCAAGAAGATCTCATGCTCCACGCTTACATGTTGACACAGTCGGGAATTCCGATGCTTTACAGTGGTGATGAGTTAGGACAGGTAAATGATTATAGTTATAAAGATGATGCTGAAAAAGCATCTGATTCACGTTATCTCCACAGAGGAGCATTCCTGTGGGAACTCGCGGATAAGAGAAAAGATCTTTCTACTGTACAGGGACAATTGTTCCAGATGTTGAACCGATTGGAACAGATCCGAAGACAGGAAAATGTCTTTTCCCAGGAAGCAGAAGTATATACTTATGATGTTCACAATGACAGTATTTTAGGAATCCTCAGAGAGTATAAGGGAGAACGATTTATTGCACTGTTTAATTTCAGCGAAAATGAACAGACTGCGTGGATGCAGGAAGAAGGCATTTTCAGAAATCTGGTGAATGGTGAAATTGTAGAAGTGAAAGATCCAGTTTTGAAAGGCTATGAATTTGTTTGGATGAAATATAAAGCATAAAACAAAATGTAAAATATAGATAAAAAGATTGAAATACTGAAAGAAGAATTGTATAATTTTACCTATAACAACAAAGGAGGATCTTTGAAATGGATCGTTTGAAAGGTAAAGTAGCTATTATTACAGGTGGTAACTCAGGAGTTGGAGAAGCAACAGCAAAGATGTTCGCCAAAGAGGGCGCAACTGTTGTTATCACAGCGAGAAGAGAGGCTGCACTGGAGAAAGTAGCAGAAGAGATTAAGGCAGCAGGAGGAGAAGTTTTCGCTGTTTCAACAGATATCTCAAAGAAGGGAGATCCGGAGCGACTGATGAATCTCGTGATCGAGAAATATGGCAAGGTAGACATTCTTGTGAATAATGCAGGAATTCTTGAGGAAGGACTGAAACCAATCGATCGATTCTCAGACGAAGATCTTGATCGTATCGTAGAGACGAACGAAAAAGGAACTATGCGTTGCATGCGTGCTGCATCACAGAAGATGCAGGCAGGAGCATCTATCGTAAATGTTGCTTCTATCGCTGGAGTGAAAGGATGTGGCGGAGCTGCTTATGTAGCATCTAAAGCAGCAATCGTAGGAGTGACAAAGCATACAGCACTTCGTTTCCAGGCAACAGGAATCCGTTGTAATGCAATCTGCCCGGGAAATATCATTACACCAATGACATCAGGAACAAATCCGGCAGCACTTGACCCGGATATGATCGGTGCAATGTCAACACACAGTAATCTTAGAACACCATCTTGTACAGCAGAAGATGTAGCAAATGTAATCCTGTTCTTTGCAAGCGATGAATCAAAGGCAATTACAGGACAGGCAATCGTAACAGATTTCGGAGCTATGCTGTAAGGAAAATAAGATAGCAACTATTTAAAAAGGACAGAAAGGTTAACAAAACGAAATCTTTCTGTCCTTCTTTGTATATAAATAAAAAAGAATGTTGCAAAATGAAACATAAAAGCGTATACTAAAAGAAAAAAAGCGGTGATTCTATGAAAACAAAATTTAACGAGTATTTGACAAAATTACGTAAATCCCGGGTCTACACTCAGGCGCAGATGGCAGAAAAACTGGGGATTTCCAGATCGACTTATACCAATTATGAGAATGGAAACCGGACACCGGACTTTGAAGTACTGGAACGAATAAGTGAGGTGTTAGCCTGTTCCTTAGATGAATTATTTGGAAGAAAACCAACTTATGTTGCAAGTTGTGACGCGGTAAAGGAAGACAGCATTCTGTACAATGTATCTGGGATACAAGAGGAAAAACCTAAACTTGCAATAGGAGTACAGGACTTTCGCGATTTGCGTGAAAAACAAGCCTATTATGTGGACAAAACACAGTTTATTGAACAGTTTTTAGAATCCTGGTATCAGATTACATTAATTACAAGACCGAGAAGGTTCGGTAAGACACTGAATATGTCAATGTTGGCAGAATTTCTTGACTGCACAAAAGATTCCTCCGATTTATTTTGTGGAACAAAGATTACAAAATCTGTCCACTACAAGGAGCTCAATCGATATCCTGTTGTATTTTTGTCTTTCCTTAACGTGAAAGCGGGGGATGCAGAATCTTTGTGTTATGCATTGAAAGATACTGTACGTGCGGAGTATGAGCGCTTTTATCAGATGGTTAATGATGGAAGACTGTCAGAATTCCAGGTGAAAGAATTCAATATGATTTATAATAGTTTATGTCAGGAAAGCATCGGAAAAGAAATAGAAAATCATGTAATTCGTTCAATTGCTGTTCTTTGTCAGGCACTGAGTACGTATTATGGAGAAAAAGTATTTTTGCTGTTAGATGAATATGATACTCCGTTTATGTCTGCAAATTCCGAAGGATATTATGATGAAGTAAGAGCCATGTTGAATCGTTTTCTGGCAACATCCCTGAAAGGCAACGATTATCTTCAAAAGGCAATTCTGACAGGAATTCAGAGAATTGCGAAGGAAAATATATTTTCGGGTCTCAATAATTTAGTTGTCTGTACAGTGCAGGACGAAGATTATGATGACTGTTTTGGATTTACAGAGCAAGAAGTAAAAGAGTTGCTTACTTATTGTAAAGCAGAATTTTCGGATGAGCTGAAAAAGATGTATGATGGATATCACTTTGGCAGTACAGATGTATATAATCCATGGTCAATATCGTGTTATGCGGCAAGAAGAAGGATGGATTCTTATTGGGTTAATACAAGCGAAAACAGTATTTTACGTAATGCGCTTGAAGTACAGGGAAGGTCTTTTGAAAAAGAATATGAGGCCTTGATCACAGAAGGCGAAGTAGAAGTGACAGTAGATTTTTCAATGGCTTATTATGAAAAAATGAACGAAGCAAATCTATGGGGACTTCTTGTAAATGCCGGAATTGTAACAATTACAAAAGAAATCGAAGAGGACTATTACCGACTTCGGGTTCCTAATCTGGAAGTGTGGAAAGTATTCAAAGAATTAACAGCATGTCATCTGAAAATCGATGAGAGACATATGGAGAAGATGTTAAATGCTCTTAAAAGAAAGGATATGGAACGTTTTGCAGAAGAGTATCAGAGAGTTCTTTTGGAATTGCCATCTTATCATGACCTGAAAGATGAGAATAGTTACCATATGATGACGCTTGGAATGTGTGCATTTCTTAGAAAGGATTATGATATCAAAAGCAATCGGGAAACCGGAGAAGGCAGAAGTGATATCTGTCTTTATGCAAAACATGACAGATATCCAAATTTAATTTTGGAATTCAAGTATACCAAAGATGAAAAAGACGATTTAGAAAAGCTTGCAGAAAAGGCACTGGAACAGATAAAAGAAAAACAATATGATGCAGAGATGACCGGAGAAGTGTGTTATGTTGGACTGGCACATTGTGGGAAAAGAGTTACTGTTCACTCCCGTGTCAATCACTCCGCTG
>OIYE01001440.1_pt1 | contig 11951 bp, 9 predicted proteins | sample 1588091 | NCBI WGS metagenome assembly OIYE01 (sample SAMN03283265) | human gut metagenome | biome: human-associated habitat; material: feces | host: Homo sapiens | place: USA | collected 2013 | reverse complement strand
TCGGAACACATCTTTATGTCGGGCTGATTTCACTTGCAGCTGTGGTTGGTCTGTTGATCATAGGAGCATGTTCAGCGAATATGAAAGTGCATTTGGCGTTGTTACTTTTGGGGGCGGTTGTACAGCCTGTCGGACTTTTTACAATCGGAACATTGATGGGAAGAGGATATATTGTGTGTCGTGATACGGCGGTACTGAAACAGTATGTAATCTACCTGTATGGCGGGGCATTTATTCTTGCAATTATATTGTGGATGGGCTCAAAGCTGAACCGTTATATCCTGAACAAACTCTGGATCAGTATGCTTGCAAGCCTGATCATGGCAGGAGTGATAGCGCAGATGCTGAATCAGAAGTATGGCCATTTGATGGCAACCGGTGAACTTATTGTCGGATTCCTGTGTACGGTTATTTATCTAATCGCAGTATCCGGAACATGGACACTGGCGAATGCAGACTGGGGAAAATATAACCGGTATCATGCAGTGTATACGTCGAACAAGATGATCAATGTATTCGCAACGATATTCAATGCAGCCGGATACTATAGTGGAAAGAACTGGAGGAGATAGCGGATATGAATTATATTACATTTAATGAGATGATTGAAGTGAACGGATTGCTGGAGGAGAAAGGGCTGAATTTTAAGGTTCACTTGAGAGATGCCTGTGGAAAACAGTCCTGCTGGATTGAACCGTTAGGAAATTGTGCATGCGAAGGACGGTATGAGGAGATGTATCAGGTTGTGGAGGAGTATTTTAGAAGTAAAGGGCAGAAGATAGAGTTTGATGAGACGAAGTTGAATTTTTTTGCTGTTTAATACAGTATTGTGGCTTACCCCAAGTCTTTCTCATGTCGTGACTGGCCAATGATACTGAATTCAATAGCGGAATTGTAACCTGTGTATGGCCGAAAAGTTGTGGCGGAAGCCTTGACTTTCCGGCTTTTTTTGTGCACTTCCGGTATCACAGCAGTTATGGTTCCGCTGTTGAATCATTACAGCATGCGATACCCACGGAATGACCGCTTCATGTAATAAACAGCAACAAAATTTGTTTGAAAATATATTGAATAATATTTATTTGTATGTTAATCTATATAAAAGCATACTTCAAAAGAAATCTAAGGTATATTGAATCATATATCATCTACATTCTAATTACATTTCAGAAATCTATGCTTTTTATACCAATCAATTGTAAAAAGCAGGAGAGGACTGAACGTGTAAGTAAGATATCCTCCTGCATATAGGAGGAATTAAAGGAAAAATGGCCATACAAAGATACGATTTTTCGAATGTTGTATCATGATAAAGAAAATCTGCTATCATTGTATAATGCAGTGAATGGTCGGAATTATACTAATGTAGAAGATTTGCAGATTGTCACATTAGAAAATGCAATTTATATGGGAATGAAAAATGATCTGGCGTTTATTATGGATATGAATTTATATTTGTATGAGCACCAGTCGACGTATAACCCGAATATTCCGCTTAGAAATTTATTCTATATTGCGGATGAATATCAAAGATTAGTAGTTCGGAAATCTTTATATTCCACGGTAATACAAAAGATACCGACACCAAGATTTATTGTATTTTATAATGGAACGAAAAAGGTAGACGATTATAATGAATTCCGATTATCTTCAGCTTATGAGAATCCGATGGACGATCCGGATCTGGAATTAAAGGTGACTATGTTGAATGTAAATGATGGTCATAACCTAGAACTGATGGAACACTGCAGAACATTAAAGGAATATGCCAAATATGTTGCGAGGGTAAGAAAATATGTGACGCAGAATATTCCTCTGGAAGAGGCAGTTACGCGAGCGGTAGATGAATGCATAGAGGAAGGAATTCTGGCAGAATTTTTGGTGAAGAATAAGGCAGAGGTGATCAAAGTGAGCATCTATGAGTATGATAAAGAATTTGAAGAGAAAAAATTACGGAAAGCGGAGTATGAAGCTGGTGTGGAGGCTGGAGTAGAATCTGGAATTGAGCTTGGAGAACGGAGTCTTTTGAAAAAGCAGATTAAAAAGAAGTTGAAAAAAAGAAAGTCTATAGGACAAATTGCGGATGAATTGGAGGAAGAGGTAACTGCAATTCAACGAATTATAGAAGAAATACAAAAAGAAGAATAAGTATATGATTAGGAAGGCTGTTGCATTGCAAGAGTCTTCTTTTACTATTCAAAGCTTTTTACCTTAAAATTAAAAAAGTAAAGGATTCGTCGATTGACGTATTTAACAAAAAATGTATATGATGTAATTAAACAAAGAAGTCTATTCGGTTTCGAAGAACGGAAAAAGGAAGTGAATTACATGGATGCAAAAGTATTTGGAAAATTTATCATGGAACGGAGAAAGCAGCTGGGTATGACACAGGCGGAACTGGCAGAAAAGATAAATGTAACGGATAAGGCAGTCAGCAGATGGGAAAGAGGACTTGGTTTTCCAGACATTAATACGTTAGAACCATTGGCAGATGCACTCGGGATAGAAGTGGTGGAGCTTATGAGATCGGAAATCAATACAGAAAGAAGAGAAACTGCTGTAGATCGGAAGAACGTAGTAGAGATTATGAAATCAACGGCAGAGATATCGGAGTATCATGCGGCAAAGAAAATGAAATGGTTAATCAGTGGAATTAGCTTTGTAATGGCAGTATTAGGTGTAATGGTTACACAGTCAACAAAAGTGTTTTCTTCGATTGCATTTTATGGCTGTATCATAGGATGTACTACATGTGTGGTTCTTTTACGGCAATATTGGGAAATTCGTGAAAAAAGGGAATTTTATTTTTCACTTATCTGGTGTCTGGGGGCAGCCAGTCTGATATGGATGTTCCAGTTGTTTTCGATAAAAGCAATAAACAGTATCATGGATGTGGGGAGCATTCTTATTGGTAGTGTGATTGATTTTATATTTTTAAAAGATTTTATTGAAAGTGTAATTAAGAAAAAATATCTGCAAATGGCAGTGTGTGGAATATTTCTTCTTTCAACGACAGTAGAATATTTTCGGATTGTATTAAAGTAATAAATGCATTTATTAATTCTCGTGTTGCTTTCTTGAAAAATATAAGTTAAACTTATAATAAATAAAATTTTACAGAGAGAATGAGGAAAAGTCATGGAAAGCAACAAAGAAGAAAAGATAAAGACGGTCAGTGAAGAGAATATCTATAAGCTGAACGGAAGAGTTCCACTTAAAAAAGCCATTCCGTTCGGCTTACAGCATGTACTGGCGATGTTCGTATCGAATCTGGCTCCGGTACTGATCGTGTGTAGTGCGGCAGTACTTAGAAGTAATGGGGCACATTTAAGTTCGGCGGAGATTACACAGTTATTGCAGTGTGCGATGTTTGTAGCCGGAATCGGAACCTGTTTACAGTTATATCCGATAGGAGTGATCGGATCCGGACTTCCGATTATTATGGGAGTCAGCTTTACGTTCCTTGGAAGTCTGCTGGTAATTGCAACGAATCCGGATCTTGGATATGAAGGTATGGTTGGTGCAGTTATTCTAGGTGGTATTTTTGAAGGTTTTGTCGGATTGAGTGCCAAGTACTGGAGAAAATATCTGACTCCGGTTGTATCGGCTTGTGTAGTTATCGCGATTGGATTGTCACTTCTGCCGGTAGGTATGGATTCCTGGGGCGGTGGAAGCGGAGTGAAAGACTTCGGTTCATGGTATCATCTGGTAGTTGGTGCATTTACATTGATCGTATGTCTGGTATCCAGAGAAGTCTTGAAAGGTGTCTATAAGAATCTGAATGTGCTGGTTGGACTTGTATTTGGGTATGCACTTGCAATTATATTTACGGTAGCAGGAATCGCGCCGATGGTTGACTTTTCCGGTATTCATAAGACGATTCAGGAGGTCGGCGTATTCAGTATTCCGAAGCTTGTGTTCCTGACCAGTCATAAGCCAGTATTCAATTTGGGAGCATTTTTCACGATCGCAATCGTATTCCTGGTATCGGCAGCAGAGACGACAGGTGCAACGACGGCAGTCTGTACGGGAGCACTTGGACGTGATCTTAAGATGAAAGAACTTCGCGGTTCACTGGCAGTTGATGGATTTTCCAGTGCAATTTCGGGATGTTTTGGTTGTCTGCCGCTGACATCATTCAGTCAGAATATCGGACTTGTGACAATGACACAGGTGATTAACCGTTTTACAATTTTGATGGGAGCGTTGATTCTGATCCTTGCGTCGTTATTTCCACCGCTTGGAGCATTCTTCAATTCACTTCCACAGGCAGTGCTTGGCGGATGTACGGTTATGATGTTTGGATCGATCATGTATGAAGGAATCAAGATGCTGAAAGAATGCAAATTCGATGACAGAACAATGATCATCGTGTCACTGTCATTTAGTATCGGAGTTGGTCTGACACAGACATCTGGGAACTTCTTTGCAGCATTTCCAAGTGCGGTAGGAGATGTATTTAATGGAAATGCGGTGGCAGGAGTGTTTGTGGTATCGTTACTTTTGAGTCTGTTTTTGCCGAAGAAGACGAAGGTGGAGCAAGAAAAATAAAATAGAATAGAGATTATATAGAAAGATTATTTGGAGAAAGGGAAGTATCCGGATGCATCTGGTATCGGTGTGACGAAATTCTATTTCTGCTATTAGTATTTGCTTTGGAAAACAGGAATCAACCGGTTGCAGCATCTGCCATATTAGGAGTGATGGCGGCATATATTGTGGTTGGAATATGGTGGGTATGCGCTAATGCTCACCACACACATCCAGAAATTCCTGCACCAGCGGCACTGGTTTCTTTCCTTTCGCCCAGATCAGAAGAATCTTGGTTACAAGATCCGGCTCATCCAATTCTTGTATACAAAGGCCATCACACAAGCTTGCCATGGACTGTGGAAAGATGGCAGTTGCAAGATTTTCCTTTGCCCAGAGCATTGCACCTCTCGGATCGTCGCAGACACAGAAGATGTCCGGATTCATATTCTGGGCATGAAAGGTATTCATGATGAGTTCTTCGTATCTTCGGTATAAGATTAATGGTCTATGTAGAAGATCAGCGAGTTTTAAGGAAGAGGCAGTATTTTCTGGCGCAGATACTGCAATCATCGGCTCAGAACACAATTCCATATAAGACACTTCGTCAAGACGCAGTGGTGTTCTGGCAACGGAGATATCGATGATCCCGTCCAGAAGATACTGATAAAGCGAGTAAGTGATCCCGTCGTGGACTTCAAAGTTCACGTCGGGATTTTTTTTCGAAAATTGGGAAATATAAGGCATGATGGTATCTACCGTTGTCGGAGTCAGGCCAATACGTAAGATACGTTTTTTACCGGTTTTTGAGACTTCCAGTTCGGTAGATCGGGCGTATTCCAGCAGGTTACCGGAGCGGTCGTAGAGAAGCTTACCGGCTTCAGTCAGGGTAACACCCTTGCTGGTGCGGTCGAAAAGTTTTACATTTAATTCATTTTCCAGCTGGCGGATCTGATAGCTGAGCGGCGGCTGGGACATATTTAAGTGTCTTGCAGCTTCGTTGATGCTGCCGGTGGATGCAATCTCGCGGAAATATTCTAACTGTCTGAGTTCCATGTTGGATTACCTTCCTTATATATTTTTTGTATTGCAAAGCTATAAAAACAATATTATTCATATCAATGATAACGGACTATAATAAAACAGTCAAGGGACATTATGATAAGTAGATAACAGATGATTTATTAGTTATCGGATAGAAAAAGGAATGGAGTGAAAGAAATGAAGCGTCTTGAGAAATTTCTGAGACCATACCGCAGGGAAAGTATCCTGGCACCGCTTTTTAAATTGCTGGAAGTGGTATTCGATCTTATGGTTCCGGTTGTGGTAGCTCAGATCATTGATGTGGGCGTTGCGAAGAATGACCGTGGATATATTGTGGAAATGTTCTTCGTATTACTACTCATGGCAGCAGTCGGACTGTTGTGCAGCTTTACCGCACAGTTCTTTGCTGCAAAGGCAAGTGTCGGATTTGCGACCAGTGTCAGACAGGCAATGTTCGACCATATCCAGAGACTGTCATTTACAGAACTGGATACGCTCGGAACGGATACGCTGATCACAAGACTGACGGACGATGTGAACCAGGTACAGAACGGAATTAACATGGGACTGCGTCTGTTGCTGAGAAGTCCGTTTGTCGTGATCGGTGCGATGGTGATGGCATTTACCATCAATGTGCGCTGCGCACTGATCTTTGTTGTGACAGTGCCGATCCTGTTTGTAGTTGTATTTTCCATTATGCTGATCAGTATTCCGCTGTTCAAGAAAGTACAGGCAGGACTGGACCGTGTGACAGGACTTACAAGAGAGAATCTGACAGGTGTCCGTGTCATCCGTGCGTTCTGCAGGGAAGAACAGTCGGTGGAGGAATTCGAAGAAGGAAACCGTGAGCTTACGCGACTGAATGAATTCGTAGGAAGAATTTCTGCTCTTCTGAATCCGCTCACGTATGTACTGATCAACGTGGCAACTGTGTTACTGATCGCACATGCCGGAGTGCAGGTGAATATCGGGAATCTGCAACAGGGGCAGGTGGTAGCACTGTATAACTATATGGCGCAGATCATCGTAGAGCTGATCAAGCTGGCATCTCTGATCATTACGTTGAATAAATCAATGGCGTGTGCAGACCGTGTGGCTGGTATTCTGGATGTGAAGTCCAGTATGGAATACAAAACAGTGGCTGGAAATGATAAAACTGATGATAATATGGCAGTTGAGTTCAATCACGTCACCTTCACCTACGAAGGTGCCGGAGCATCCAGCTTATCAGACATCACCTTCCGGGCGAAGAAAGGACAGACGATTGGAATCATCGGCGGAACCGGAAGTGGTAAGAGTACACTGGTCAGCCTGATTCCGAGATTCTATGATCCACAGGAAGGTACGGTAAAGGTAAATGGCATCAATGCAAAGGACTATCCGCAGGGAGAACTTTGCAGTGAGATCGGAGTGGTTCAGCAGCGTTCCATCCTGTTCAAAGGAAGTATCCGTGATAATCTAAAGTGGGGCAATGATCAGGCTTCAGATGAAGATCTGTGGAAAGCGATCACAATCGCTCAGGCAAAAGATGTTGTAGAATCTAAGCCTGGAAAGCTTGATTTTGAAGTGGAACAGAACGGACGCAACCTGTCCGGAGGACAGAAACAGCGTCTTACGATCGCCCGTGCACTGGTCAGTAAGCCGGATATCCTGATACTGGATGACAGTTTAAGTGCGCTGGATTTTGCGACAGACGCAGCGCTTCGTAAAGCAATCGGTGAACTGGAAGGCAATGTGACAACATTCCTGGTATCCCAGAGAATTTCCGGAATCCGGCAGGCGGACAAGATCCTGGTTATGGACGACGGTGAACTGGCAGGACAGGGAACACACGAAGAACTGATGGAAACTTGTGAGACCTATCAGGAAATCTATTATTCACAGTTCCCGGAAGAACGTCCGGTTGTAATGAAGACTTCGGAGAAGACAGAGAAAGGAGCGGCAGAGTAATGAAGAAATTATTAAAGCTCATAGGGAAATATAAGATTTTCCTTGGATTCAGTGTCATCTTTGCTGCGATCTCTGTAGTATTGCAGTTGTATGTGCCAGTCTTATTCGGAGATGCGATCGATGAAGTCGTGGCAGCACATCAGGTGAACTTTGATATGATGTGGTATTATCTGAGACAGATTCTGGTATTCATCGTGATATCGGCACTTGCTACCTGGTTCATGAATCTTTTGAATAATCGTATGACCTATCGTATTGTACAGGATATCCGGTCACAGGCAATCCGGCATATCCAGGTATTGCCGTTATCTTATCTGGATCAGCATAGTACCGGAGATATCGTAAGCCGTGTCATTGCAGATACAGATATCTTATCCGATGGTCTGCTGCTTGGATTTACACAGCTGTTTTCCGGAATTGTGACGATCGTTGTGACGCTGATCTTCATGTTCTCCAAGAATGTGTGGGTAACGCTTTTAGTGATCGTTCTGACACCATTTAGTTTCGTAGTAGCGAAATTCATTTCTTCCAGATCTTATACGATGTTCCGGAAGCAGAGCGAGACCCGAGGACGCCAGACTGCACTGATCGAAGAAATGATCGGCGGACAGAAGGTAGTCAAAGCATTCGGTTACGAGAAAGAATCATCCAGAAGATTTAATGAGATCAATAAAGAACTGCAGACATACAGCCAGAAAGCGGTATTTTACAGCAGTTTAACGAACCCATCTACACGATTTGTCAACAATATCATTTACGCCGGAGTAGCGCTACTCGGAGCTTTTCTGATACCGGGCGGAACGCTGACGGTTGGAGGACTTTCTGTACTGTTATCCTATGCGAACCAGTATATGAAGCCGTTCAATGATATCAGTTCGGTAATTACAGAGATGCAGAATGCGCTGGCATGTGCGGACCGTATCTTTGACCTGTTGGAGCAGAAAGAAGAGACACCGGATGCAGAAGGAGTATTTGCTACAGTCGATGGCAATGTTACAATTGATGATGTGGCATTCAGTTATGATAAAGAAAAAGAACTGATTAAGAATTTCAAGCTGGATGTAAAACCAGGTATGCGTATCGCAATCGTTGGTCCGACCGGATGCGGTAAGACGACATTTATTAATCTGCTGATGCGTTTCTATGACGTAGATGAAGGAAAGATCCTGGTGGATGAAAAAGACATCCGGGAAGTATCCAGACATGCGCTCAGAAGCAGCTTTGGCATGGTACTGCAGGATACCTGGATCAAGAGCGGAACCGTAAGAGACAACATCTGTTTTGGAAAGCCGGAAGCAACCGATGAAGAGATCATTCGTGCAGCGAAGGAAGCAAGAAGCTGGGAATTCATCCGGAGACTTCCGAAAGGTCTGGACACGGTGCTCCATGAAGACAGCATCAGCCAGGGACAGAAACAGCTTCTGTGTATCACAAGAGTCATGCTTTGTCTGCCGCCGATGCTGATCTTAGACGAGGCGACATCAAGTATTGATACCCGTACCGAACTGCAGGTACAGGAAGCATTTGATAAACTGATGAAGGGCAGAACAAGCTTTATCGTAGCACACAGACTTTCCACGATACGGAATGCTTCGTTAATCTTAGTTATGAAAGACGGTAAGATCATCGAGCAGGGCAATCATGAAGAACTGCTGAAAAAAGGTGGATTTTACCATAAACTGTATCACAGCCAGTTTGAAAGTTAATATATCAATGTAACATAAGTGAGGCCGGAGGTTTTTGAAATCTCCGGCCTCACTTATAATGCACAGTATGAATTTTTGCGGTATAATACAATTACAGTATAATGAAAACAGGGAGAATAAGCATGGATTTTAGAAAAGATTTTGTATGGGGAGCAGCAACAAGTGCATATCAGATAGAAGGTGCCGTGAAAGAAGACGGAAAAGGTGAGCATATATGGGATGTATATACAAAGGAACCGGGGAAGATATTCGAAGGACATACGGGAGAAGTAGCATGTGATCATTATCACAGATATAAAGAAGACGTTCGGATTATGAAAGAGATTGGACTGAAAGGATATCGTTTTTCGATAGACTGGTCCAGGGTTATGCCGGAAGGAGCTGGCAGGGTGAACGAAGCCGGCATTGCATTCTACAATGATCTGATCGATGAATTATTAAAAAATGATATTGAACCATATATTACCATGTATCACTGGGAACTTCCATATGAATTGTATAAACGCGGTGGATGGATGAATCCAAAGATCGTGGAGTGGTTCGGAGAATATGCAAAGCTTCTGGCGGAACGATTCAGTGACAGAGTCACACATTTCTTTACGTTGAATGAACCACAGTGCTTTGTCGGACTCGGTTTTGTAAATGGGGAACATGCGCCGGGGATAAAAGCACCGATCCGGGATACTTTTGAGATGGCACATAACGTTATGAAAGCGCATGGAAGAGCTGTGCAGATGTTAAGAACACATGGGAAGCAGCCACTTGTGATCGGATATGCACCGACAGCTTCTGTATGCTATCCGGCAACGGAAAAAGCAGAAGATATCGAAGCGGCAAAGAAGAGTTTCTTTGCTCTGCCGGATGAGTTCTCAAACTGGCACTGGAATGTGACCTGGTGGTCAGATCCGGTCCTTCTTGGAAAATATCCGGAAGAAGGTCTGGCAAAGTATGAGCCATATCTTCCTAAGATCACAGAAGAAGATATGCGCCTGATCTCACAGCCGATCGATATATATGGACAGAATATATATAATGGATATTGTGTGCGGATGGGAGAAGACGGAAGGGCGGAAACAGTAAGCCGCTATGAAGGATTCCCAAAAACAGCGATTGACTGGCCGGTAACACCAGAGTGTCTGTACTGGGGACCGAAATTCCTTTATGAACGTTATCAGAAGCCAATCTATATTACAGAGAATGGTCTGTCATGCCACGATGTGATCTCGCTGGACGGAAAAGTACATGATCCGAACAGAATTGATTTTCTGGCAAGATACCTGCATGAATTAAAAAAGGCAGCAGGAGAGATTGATCTGAGAGGGTACTTCCAGTGGTCACTGATGGATAACTTTGAATGGGCAAAAGGTTATTCTGAGAGATTCGGACTGGTATATGTAGACTATCCGACACAGAAGAGGATCTTGAAAGATTCCGCTTACTGGTATCAGAAAATAATTAAAGAGAATGGAAGTACATTATAACAGGGGGAGTAAATGTCAGATGACGATCAAAGAAATTGCCAAACTGGCAGGGGTATCCAGCGCAGCAGTATCAAGATATCTGAATGGTGGATATGTAAGTGACGAGAAGAAAGAACAGATTAAAAAAGTGATCGAAGAGACGGGATATCAGCCGTCGGCACAGGCACGTATGCTTCGGACAAAGAAAGCCTGCCTGATCGGAGTGGTCGTGCCGAAGATTAACTCTGAATCAATCAGCCGGATCACAGCTGGAATTGAAAAAGTTCTTTCAGAGCGTAATTACCAGATGCTGCTTGCAGGAACGGATAATACACCGGTGAAGGAAATAGAATATATGCGTCTGTTTGAGAATTATCCGGTAGACGGGATTATTCTTGTGGGTACGATGATCACAGCAGAGCACAGAAGATTTCTGAAAAAATCCAAGGTTCCTGTTGTCGTGATCGGACAACATACAAAGTATGCAAATTGCATTTATCATGATGATTACGGTGCAGGAGAGGCCATGGGACGTGCGGTTGCGGCGAAGAGCAGGAAAGAGATTGCGTATATCGGAGTTTCAAGAGAAGACAAGGCAGCCGGAGCAGCCAGAGAAGATGGATTCCGGGAAGGTCTGAAAAGGTCGGGACGGGAATTAAAAGACGGATATTATAAGGTGGCGGAGTTCACTACAGAGTCCGGATACGAGAAAGTTCTGGAATTGTTGAATGAAAAGAATGACATCGATATCATATCGTGCGCCACAGATACGATTGCGGCCGGAGCAATTGAAGCGATTCATACTTATGTAGGAAGTCAGATACCGAAGAATGTGGAAGATACGGGTTCCAGATTCCGTTATATATTGGAAAATACAGCAATTCAGGTTACGGGATTTGGTGATAATCAGCTTTTAAAGGCAGTAACCGGTGGAATTCCAACGGTACATTTCGGTTTTAAAACCAGTGGTATCAGGGGTGCAGAACTCTTATTGGATGTGATAGAACGGGGCGAAAATATTCCGATGGAGATCAAACTTGGATTTCGGCTTGCTGAAATTGATGATCCGGAAGAAAATATAGAAGAATAAGAGCTGCCGGAGTAGAAAATCAGTGTATAATATGTGTAAATAAATTCGAAATCGGTCAAAAACAACTAAATTCGTGCAACACGCACAAAAATGAATATGAAATATCAGTAAAAATGCCATCTTTACAAATGGCATTTTTACTGATATTTCATATTCATTTTTGTGCGTGTT
>OIYE01001431.1_pt1 | contig 12055 bp, 9 predicted proteins | sample 1588091 | NCBI WGS metagenome assembly OIYE01 (sample SAMN03283265) | human gut metagenome | biome: human-associated habitat; material: feces | host: Homo sapiens | place: USA | collected 2013 | reverse complement strand
AGCACCGCCTGCAGCTCCGGGATGCCGTAGCCGTTCTCGCCGCTGGTCAGCACCACCTTCTGGCAGCCATAGGGCAGGCAGACCTTTTCAAAATCCTCCTGTGTCTTGGCCAGCTGGCTCTTTTTGAGCTTATCGGCTTTGGTCAATGCCACAACAAAGGGGATCTGATGATAGTGCAGATACTTCAGCATCTGCAGGTCATCCGCGCTGGGGGCATGGCGGCAGTCGATGAGCTGCACCAGCAGGGTATGATGCCGGGGGGCCTCAAAATAGCTGTTGATGAGGTCATCCCAGCGCTCGCGGTCCGCATTGCTGACCTTGGCATAGCCATAGCCGGGCAGATCCACAAAATAGCAGTTGTCCACCTCATAGAAGTTGATGGTGGCCGTTTTGCCCGGTGTACTGGATACACGGGCAAGGTTCTTGCGGTTGCACAACTTGTTGATGAGGCTGGACTTGCCCACGTTGGAACGGCCTGAGAAGCTGAGTTCCGGACGGTCACTTTCGGGCAGCTGGCTGGAAATGCCGTAGCTTGCAATAAAATCCGCTTTGTTGTAATTCATCGTTTGCTCCTTTGATTAGCAGACAGCCCCCGGCTTCGGTTTTTCCGGTGCGGGCGGGATGGCCGCTTCCACCGGCTTTGCCTTTTTGGCGGGGTGCGGATGACGGGCAGAAACGCTCTTGGGCTTGAGCAGAGCTGCATTGAGCACCTGTGCGAGGTCAGACATGGGCAAGAAGGTCAGATTCTTCTTCACCTCGTCATCCACCTCGTACAGGTCCGGAACGTTATCCTTGGGGATGAGCACAGTTTTCATCCCCTCACGGTAGGCAGCCATGCTCTTTTCGCGCAGACCGCCGATGGGCAGCACATTGCCGTGCAGGGTGATCTCGCCGGTCATGGCAACATCACCGCGCACCGGGATGCCGGACAGGCAGGACACCAGAGCCGTGGTCAGAGTAACACCGGCGCTGGGGCCGTCCTTGGGCACGGCACCCTCGGGGGCATGGATGTGCAGATCGCACTTTTTCAGCCGCTCAGGGTCTATGCCGTATTCCTCGGCGTGGACACGGACATAGGTGATGGCCAGCTGGGCACTTTCCTTCATCACGTCGCCCAGCGAACCGGTGACGGTGATCTTGCCGCTGCCATTGTCCATGACCTGCACCTCGATGGGCAGGGTCTCGCCGCCGATGCTGGTCCAGGCCAGACCGTTGGCAATACCAATGGCATTGGTCCGGTTGAGGAAATCGGGCTTGACGAAGCGGGGCCCCAGCAGCTCTTCCAGGCTGCTGCCGGTCACAGAAACGTTTTCTGCTTCACCGGACGCGATCTTGCGGGCGCACTTGCGCAGGACACTGGTGATGGTACGCTCCAGGGTGCGGACACCGGCCTCACGGGTGTAGCCGTCAATGATGCCGTAGAGCGCGCTCTGGGAGAAGGTGACCTTCCCGGCCAGACCGCAGGCCTTGAGCTGCTTGGGTACCAGATGCTTGCGGGCAATGTTGTATTTCTCCACCCGGGTATAACTGGGCAGCTCAATGACATCCATGCGGTCACGCAGAGGGCCGGGAATGGCGCTCAGATCATTTGCCGTGGTGATAAAAAGCACATGGCTCAGATCAAATGGCATATCGATAAAGTGATCATTAAAGGTGGTGTTCTGCTCGGGATCAAGAGCTTCCAGCAGGGCAGCAGCCGGGTCACCCCGGAAATCGCCCGCCAGCTTGTCGATCTCGTCCAGCAGCATCAGGGGGTTGGAGCTCTTGGCGGAGATCATGGCGTTGATGATCTTGCCGGGCATGGCCCCGATATAGGTGCGGCGGTGGCCGCGGATCTCTGCCTCATCCCGCACGCCGCCCAGGCTGATGCGCACATACTTGCGGTTCAGGCTCTCGGCAATGGAGCGGGCAATGCTGGTCTTGCCGACACCCGGAGGGCCGACCAGGCAGATGATCTGGCCCTTGACATCCGGAGCCAGCTTGCGGACAGCCAACACCTCAAGAATGCGGTCCTTGACCTTCTTCAGGCCGTAGTGGTCGCGGTCAAGGATGCGCTGTGCCTTGGCGATATCGAGGTCGTCCTCGGTAAAGCTGTTCCAGGGCAGATCCAGGCAGGTATCCAGATAGGTGCGGATGACCGTTCCCTCCTGATTGCTGCTCTGCATCTTGGCAAGGCGGTCCACTTCCTTGAGCAGTTTCTTCTCCCGCTCCTCGTCCAGATGCAGCTCCTGGATCCTGCGGCGGTACTCCTCGGCCTCTGCCGTGGTATCATCGTCCTCGCCCAGCTCCTGGCTGATCATGTGCATCTGCTCATGCAGGTAGTAATCACGCTGGTTCTTGTCCATGGCCTCGTCCACTTTCTGGGCGATTTCCTTGTCGATCTCCAGCATCCGGCGCTCCCGATGCAGGCGTTCCACCAGCAGGCGCAGACGGCCGATGAGGGTGCTTTCCTCCATCACAGCCTGCTTATCCTCAAAGCGGAAGAGCAGATTGGCAGGGATGTACTCGCACAGGAAGGCGGGGTCGTTATTCGAGGTAACAGCAAACACCACATCCTTGCTGATGCGGGGATTCATGGAAAGCACCGCGTCGAAGCTCGTTTTCACGTTGCGGAGCAGGGCCTCCGCCTCGGTCTCTTCCTCTGCCTTGATGGGGCGCACAGGAGCCGGCCGCACCGATGCCAGCAGGAAGCTGCCGTCGGTATCCAGCTCGGTGCGCTTGGCGCGGAACTTGCCCTCCACCAGAATGCGCACCAGATCATCCGAAACACGCATGACCTGCTTGATCTCGGCCACAACGCCGTACTGGTACATCTCCTCTGCCTTGGGGTCCTCAGCCTTCATATCCTTCTGCGCAATGAGGAACACCTCGGATTTATTCCGCACGGCCCATTCCACAGCGGCAATGCTCTTGTCACGACCTACCTCAAAATGCAGCAGGTTGTTGGGGAACACCACCAGCCCACGCAGGGCAATGGCGGGAAGATGGAGGATATTGCGCTCCACCTTGACAGTCACTTTTTCAGACATAAACTCATACCTCCCAGCTGCCCCGCGCCAAAGTGCGCTATCCCGTGGGCAGTTTTTTTGTTGGGTAAAAATTCAGATTTGATTTATTATATCGGATTCCAGCCCCGGTTGCAACCGGGCAGCTCATCCTTTGCGGTTTTCCTGGATATTATAGCCCAGCCGTCCCAGCGCAGGCAGCATGGCCCGCAGGGTGACACTGGTGAGCATTCCCATCACAAGGCCCAGCACCAGCATAATCGGCGCATAGTAAAGGGACACCGCTGTGGAAAGGATGACACTGGCCCCCAGCAGCTGGCCGATGTTGTGGGCCAGTGCGCCGCAGACCGACAGGATGAACCAGGTGGGCCGCAGCGGGCAGTGATAGTAGAGCAGCCACATCACCAGCAGTGAGAGCAGGCCGCCGCAGAGGGAAAGAAAACCTGCCGTCCAGCCGGAGACCAGAAAGACGAAGAACGCCTTCAGCACATCCAGCACAAGAGCCTGTTTTGGCCCCATGAAGAACAGGGCATACATCACCACAATATTCGCCAGACCCAGCTTCATGCCTGGCAAAAGCCCGGGGATGACCAATGTGCCCTCGATGAAGGAAAGCGCCATCGCCAGAGCAAACAGCAGACCTGAAAGGGCGATGCTGTGCGTTTTGTTGTAATTGCGGCGGTTATGAGGCATCATTGTTCTCCTTTGCAGCGGATTATTCTTCACCAGCAGCCTGTTCGTACTGTTCCTGCTCTTCCATTGCCTTTTCCCAGGCAGCAAACAGCTCCTCCTGATGAAAGCGCAGATCACTGAGCTCATCGCTCTTTTGGCGGAGCAGATCAGGGTCATTGTAGACCTCCGGGGAGTTGATCTCATTGTCAAGCTCCACTTCCCTTGCCCCGCAGGCTTCCATTTCATCCTCGCAAGCCTTGATCTTGGCCCGCAGCTCCGCGCGGCGGCGGCGCTGCTCCTTGCCGTAACCGGCCTTGGCGGGCTGATCCCCAGCTTTTTCTGGGGCGGCAGCAGGAGCGGCACGGCCCATCAGGGCATCGTAGCTCGGATACAGGGTGGCCCTGCCATCTTCCAGATAGAGGATGGGACAGCCCAGACTGTTCATCAGATGGCGGTCATGGGTGACCATGAGCAGGGTCCCGGTGTATGCCATCAGGGCTTCGGTCAGGTTCTCGCGGGTGTAGATGTCCAGGTGGTTGGTGGGCTCGTCCAGAAACAGCAGATTGGGCCGCTCCAGCACGATCTCAGCAAAGCGCAGGCGGGCCAGCTCGCCGCCCGAAAGTGCCTCGCAGGGCTTGAACACTGTCTCGCCCCGGAAACCCAGCTTTGCCAGATGGCTGCGCACTTCCAGCTCCGTCATCCGGGGATACTTGTTCCAGATGACATCGATCACCCGGCCCTGTCCCAAACGGTTCTGCTGCTGGGCAAAAATGCTGGGCCGGGCTCCCGTACCCAGCCGCACCATGCCGCCGGATGGGCGGCGCTTACCATCCAGCACCTGCATCAGGGTGGATTTACCCGCACCGTTGGGGCCTGCGATCACCAGCCGCTGACCCCGGCAGACCGTGTAGGTAAAGGGTTCCAGCAGGGTGCGCTCCCCGATCCTGATGGTCAGGTTCTTCATCAGCACCAACTCGTTCCACGGCTCCACATCATACTCAAAGCGGAACTTGAGCTGGTTCGTTTCATCCTTTGGTGCTTCCGTGATCTCCAGCTTTTCCAGTTGTTTGCGGCGGCTCTGAGCCATCTTGGTGGTGGAAGCACGCACAAGATTGCGGTCTACATAATCCTGCAGCTTTTCAGCCAGTGCTACATCTGCATCGTGCTGCTTCTGGCGCAGGGCATCGGCAGCTTCCTTCTGGGGCAGATAGGCCGAGAAGTTGCCCTTATAAGTTGTCATGGTCTGGAAGGAGACCTCCCAGATCCTGGTGCAGATATTGTCCAGGAAATAGCGGTCATGGCTGACGACCAGCACGGCACCGGAATAGCCCTTGAGGTAATTCTCCAGCCATTCCATGGTGGCAAAATCCAAGTGGTTGGTGGGCTCGTCCAAGATCAGGACATCCGGCTTTTCCAGCAGCAGCTTTGCCAGACGCAGGCGCGTCAGCTCACCGCCCGAAAGCACAGCGATATTCTTCGTCCAGGTATCCTGTGCAAACCCCATACCGGACAGCACCTTTTTGATGTTGACATCCATATTGTAGCCGTCAGCGGCATCAATGATGTTCTGCAAGGCATCGTGCTGTTCCAGCAGAGAGGCATCCTCCGGGCTGGCAGCCATTCTGCGCTCCAGGATCTGCATCTGGGCCATGGCATCCAGCACATGGGCAAAGCAGGAGCGCATCTCGCCATAGATATCCAACGTGGGGTCGAGCTTTGCATTCTGCTCCAGATAACCCAGCGTCACACCATGGGTCACACTGAACTCACCCTCGTAGTCCGTATATTCGCCGGTCAGGATCTTCAGCAGGGTCGTTTTGCCTGCGCCGTTCTGGCCCACGATGCCGATGCGGTCCTCCCGCTCGACACTGGCCGTGACATCATGCAGGACGATTTTCTCGCCAAAGCTCTTGCCCAGCTTTTCCAAATGTATCAGCATTGTTCGTTTTCCAATCTCTCACACAGGCCGCACAGCATTACAGCTGGTGGCGGCGATTCTTCAGGCCCACATTGGCCAGTTCCTCCGGCTCCATCACCAGCGGGTAAAGCTCTTCCAGGCTGCTGATCTCATAGGTAGGAACGACCTTGCCGGGATTCTCGGCGTGGTTGGGGTTATACCAACAGGTATCCAGCCCGGCGTTCACACCGCCCTGCACATCACTGCTCAGGCTGTCGCCCACCATCAGCACATGCTCACGGTTCTCCACGCCCAGCGCACGGAGCGCAGCATCAAAAATCTTGCGGTTGGGCTTTTCACTGTCCATTTTTTCAGAAACGAACACATCCTCCACAAAATCCAGAATGCCGGATTCCCGCACACGGCGGCTCTGCACCCGGTCAAAGCCATTGGTCACCACAGCCAATGTTGCCACTTCGGAAAGCTCCCGGAGCACGTCCAGCACGTTGGGAGATGTCAGGTCAGGGTGGGTAGAGAGCTGATCCAGATAGAATTTGTTCATCTCCACACCGTTGCCTGCGGCATTCACTGCCTTCAGAAAGCGGGTGAACCGCTCCCCCATCAGCTTGTCCCGGCGGATCTGACCCTTTTCCAGCTGCCGCCAGAGTTCTTCGTTGATGGTGCGGTAGGTCTGCACCGTCTCGGCATCCGGCTCAATGCCGTACTCCCGCAGGGTGTCAGCCAGCGCCTTGTTTTCCGCTGCATCAAAATCCAGCAGCGTGTTGTCTGCATCAAACAGAACACAATAGTATTTTGCCATGGTTCATTGCCCCCTCTTTCATGCTTGTGTCATTTTCCGGGACGCTTGTCCCCGATCACCGGGGAATTTTTCCCAGATCAAAAGAACAGCGAGAAGCCAGCCCCGCCCCGGCAGAGCTGGCTTCCGGTTATTCCTGAACTATCTCATAGGTTTCATCATCGGTCTGCACCGGGGAATTGTCCGTGCACGGATCTTGCACAGTGCAGGGTTTGTCAATGTTTCTGGGCATCTGCTCCTCGGTCATGCCGTTGTCCACATTCTCCCAGTCCATCTCATACCAGTCCACACTGCCATCGGTCACAGTTCCCTCACCGGGCAGCCCGGGGATCTTGATCTCTTCACAGAACATCCGGCTCCCTCCCTTCTGCCCAGCCTATGCGGGCAGACAGAAAAAGGTTTACCGGCTGGCTTCTGCTTCGGTGGAAGCGGAAGCCCCCTCTGCGGGCTCAATATCATTTTCAACCGAAGCGGAGACCGATTCACTGTTGGTCTGCTCTTTGGATTCCGTTTTGCTCTCAGAGGCAGCACTGCTGGAGGACGAAGTGCTCTCTGCCTTGCTCTCCGAGCTGCTGTGAGAAGAAGAGGTGCTCTCGCTCTTGGATTCGCTCTTACTCTCACTTTCCGCCGTGCTGTGGGAAGAACTGCTGCTCGTGCTCTCAGACTTGCCGCTCTCCGAAGAGGACGCGGATGTACTGCCGGAAGAAGTAGAAGAGCTGCCGGAATTTGAGCTGGAGGCGGGCTCCGGGCTGACCGTAATGGTCAGCGCATTGCTGACCACGGCACAGTCGTTGTACACGACCACCGCATAGATCTTATAGCTGCCGCTGGTGATGGCCGAAGCGGACACGGTGACCGTTGTATGGCCTGCGGCCTCCTTCACTTCCTGACCGTTGGCGAACCAATGCAGGTTTTCACTCTTGGCATATTTACCCTCCAGCGCAGCCTTAAAGACATAGGAACCGGCGGAAGCCTTACCTTCCGAGATGTGAACGGAAGCAGCTGCAAACACGGCTGTCACGTCCAGATTCTGCTTGAAGCCGGTATCGGTACGGGTCTTGCTGGTCACGCCGTCGCTCCACTTGACGAATACATGGCCCTCCGCAGGGGTGGCCGTGACAGTCAGCGACTGGGATGCATCTGTGATGCCGTATGTCAGGCTGGTCTTGCCGCTCTCGTTCCCACAGCTCAGGGTGCCGCCGCCGCTCTTTTCCACCTGATAACGGGCCTCAAACTTAACGTTGGCAGTCTCAGAGCTGCTGACGCTTTCACTCTCGCTGGAAGAAGCGGGCTCTTCCGAGCTGGGGGCCTGCACCGCCGAGCTGGGGTTGGATACATATTCCAGTGTGCGGGTGGGGATATTATTGGTGTCCGGGCGGCGATCCTCGGTCTGGTAGGCGTGGGTGCGCAGATAGTTCAGCGCAGCCTTGAGACCGGCGCTCTTGAGGTGGATATCACCATCCGTGTAGTAATCCGGCTGGCCGTAGCCATTTTCTCCTTTGAGGACCTCAGCCGTATTCAGAAATTTGACCCCCAGCTGTTCACACATGTTGAGCAGCGCCATATTAAAATCATCGATCTTGGCCTGATCCATGTGGGGGTAATTGGAGTGATTCTCCGGGATAGGAGGCACCGTGTTCACGATGATATCAGTGTAGGGGTAAGCCTCCTGAATGGCCTGCACCAGCGCGGTATAGTTATTGATAAAATCAGCCACCTCCATGCCGGTGTCGTTGGTGCCAAAGGTCATCACGACACGGCGGGGCTTCATTTTTGCCACCGCCTGTGCGATGGTGTAGTGGGTGGTGTCATTCTTAAAGGTGACGATCCCTTCGTTCAGGGCCACCTGGGTGCCAATGCCCTCCTTGGCACAGAACTGCTGCAAGGAGATCAGGCCGTTGTTATACAGACGCACGGTGTTGGAATCCCCCAGAAACAGGGTGCTGTCTAGATATTCCGTGCCCGCATCCGCTGTTTCAGTCAGCAGAGCGCTGGAGGTGTTATCGATCTGGTAGTGATTGGCAAGATCTGTGCTTTCGCCGTCCCCGGTGGTGTCCGTCGGCACAGAGTCTGCGGGTGTGCCGGGCGTTTCCGGCTTTCCCCGTTTGAGCAGGGTCAGGGTGATGCCTACGGTCAGCAAAGCCGCCAGTGCGCAGACCACACAGACCAGAACGGCCTGCCGCTGCAGCGATGTCATAGACTGTTTGTCCGATTGATTCTTATGATTCATGTTATATTCACCACTTATCCTATCGTTCAACCGTTTGCACGGCAGGCCAGAAGCTTGTCCGTCAGTTCTTCACAACTTCCCGCCAGCAGCACCGGGCCAAAGGGCTCCAGTTCTTCCCTGCTGCCGTAGCCATACAGGGCACCGGCGGCATCCAGCCCGCAATCAGCAGCACCGCGCATATCATCGTTGCGGTCGCCCACCATCAGCACCCGCTTGCCCTGTACACAGGGCTGGGTGAGAACATAGCGCACCACTTCCGTTTTGGTATCCCGGCTCTCATCCATGGACGCGCCGCCGATGAAATCAAAGTAAGGGGCCAGCCCCTGTTCTTCCAGAATGGGGGTCACGACCACAGTCGGCTTGGAGGTTGCGGTGCAGAGCACAAATCCTGCCTCCTTCAGGCGGCGCAGCATCTCTGCCGCACCGGGGTAGGCCGTACCCTCATGGCTGCCCTTTTCGCGGTAACTCTCCCGATAGAGCTCGGTGGCCTCCTCGATTTTTGCAGGGTCAGAAAAATGCTCTCCAAAGCTCTTGCGGAGCGGCGGCCCCAGATAGCGCCGCAGGTTCACATGGGTGACATCCACGCCCATCTTGGTAAAAACTTCTTCCAGTGTATTCAGGATGCCGGGGGCGGAATCGATCAGGGTTCCGTCCACGTCAAATAAGATCACGTCATAGTGCTGCAAGTTCGTTTCCCTCTCTTTCACACATATACACGGTATAGTATAGCACAGAATTGCGCTTTCAGCAATTCCAACAAATCGTTTTTGCACTTTTTATACAAATCGGTCACAATCTGGCCTTAAAACGCAAAATGCCTGCCCGCCAGAATGCGGACAGGCAGGGGGTCATGCAGGCTTATTGGGCTGCAGCGCCGTTATCAGCGGAGGGATAATAGAGGTTATTGGAGATAAACTCCAGCTTTTCCTTCAGCACCAGCTCCAGATTTGCCACGGCGTGCACCATGTTGGTGGCCGAATCGTTCACTTCCAGCAGCTTGCACAGGTCGATCTCGTTCATGGCGAGTGCGGTTTTCATCTTCTGGCTCTCGGCGCAGAGGATGTGGCTCAGAGCACTTTCCTGCAGCGCGATACTTTCCATCAGATCGATCACAGCCTGACTCAGGGTAACACGGGGCAGGGCCGGACATTCCAACGTAGTGGGACAATTGATCGTTGCCATAGGGGACTCATCCTTTCTATATAAGGTGTACCCCATCTTATGTCCTCTGCCGTGCAGCCGTTACTGCTTTTTCTCCTGTGCAGAGATCTTTTCAATTACGCTCTGGTAACCGCCGGTTCCGTATTGGATACAGCGATTGATGCGGCTGATGGTCGCCGTACTGATCTCTACTTCTTTCACGATCTGGTCATAGGTGCGGCCGCCAAGCAGCAGCTTTGCCGCTTCCAGCCGTTGTGCCATATCGGAGATCTCCTTTACTGTGCACAGATCCTCAAAAAAAGCATAGCACTCCTCCCGGCTCTCAAGGCTCAGGATGGCATCGAACAGTGCATCTACGGTCTCGTTTTTTCTGGAATTTTTCTCAGTCATTGCGGTCTCCTCTGCGGCAAACGCCGGAACTTCTGACAGAAAGAATTATATCATGTTATCACTTTAGCACACGAAAGTGTGAAAGTCAAGTCTTTTGCGTGAATCGTTTTCAATTCAGTATGTCCACAGTTTTCTTCTCTTCATAAATGAAATAAAATCACCTAAAATTTTTTGCTGGATTTTCTGTCGAATTAGCACATCCTCTGAACTGCTCCGAAATATATTGACAAATTATGAAAATGGGGATAAAGTATACACAATTTTCAGGCAAAGGAGCCACAGCGTGACCTCTTTGCCGCATGAAAAGCAAAGGAAAGAGGTAAAAGAAATGAACACGCTGGTCATCGTTTTGATTGCAGCCGTGTGTCTGTTTGGTGCTTACACCCTCTACGGACGCTGGCTGGCAAACAAGTGGGGCATCGACCCCACCGCCAAGACCCCTGCGGTCGTCCATGAGGACGGCCGGGATTACGTTCCCACCAACGGCTGGACCGTTTTTGCACATCAGTTCAGCTCCATTGCAGGTGCCGGCCCTGTTACCGGTGCCATTCAGGCTGCTGCCTTTGGCTGGCTGCCTGTTCTGCTGTGGGTCCTGCTGGGCGGCATTTTCTTTGGTGCTGTTACCGACTTCGGCGCTCTGTATGCTTCTGTAAAGAATGACGGCAAGTCCATGGGTATGCTGATTGAAAAGTATATCGGCAAGACGGGCCGCAAGCTGTTCCTGCTGTTCTGCTGGCTGTTCTGCGGCATCGTTATTGCAGCGTTTGCTGACATGGTCGCTGGCACCTTCAATGCTTATGGCGCGGACGGCGCTCTGGTGGACGCTGCTCAGACCAACGGCGCTGCCGGCATGGTCTCCATCATGTTCATGGTCTTCGCTGTGGTCTTTGGCCTGATCCAGAAGAAGTTCAACTTCTCCGGTTGGAAGGAAAGCGTTATCAGCATCGTCTTCATCGTGCTGTCCTTTGTCATTGGCGCAAATCTGCCCATCATCCTGGGCAAGGCCGCATGGAGCTATATCACCTTCGTTTATATCTTCTTTGCCGCCGTGCTTCCCATGTGGCTGCTGAAGCAGCCCCGGGACCACATGACCACCTTCATGTTTGTTGCCATGATCGCAGGCGCTGCGGTTGGTCTGGTCGTTGCACACCCCACCATGAATCTGCCCGTCTACACCGGCTTCACCAACGAGAAGCTGGGCACCATGTTCCCCATCCTGTTCGTCACCGTTGCCTGTGGTGCCGTTTCCGGCTTCCACAGCCTGGTCTCCTCCGGTACTTCCTCCAAGACCGTTGAGAACGAGAAGGATATGCTGAAGGTTGGCTATGGCGCAATGATCCTGGAGAGCCTGCTGGCTGTGCTGGCTCTGTGCGTTGCCGGTGCTGCCGCTGCTGCGGACGGCACCCCCGCTGCAGGCACCCCGTTCCAGATCTTCAGCCGCGGTGTTGCCGGTTTCTTTGAGATGTTCGGCGTTCCCGCTTATGCAGCAACGGTCTTTATGACGATGTGTGTTTCCGCTCTGGCCCTGACCAGTCTGGATGCTGTGGCCCGTATCGGCCGCATGAGCTTCCAGGAGCTGTTCAGTGTGGACGACATGGAGCACGCTGAGGGCTGGCGCAAGCTGTTCTGCAACGTCTACTTCTCCACCTTCCTCACTCTGGCCTTCGGCTTCCTGCTGACCAAGATCGGCTACGCAAACATCTGGCCCTTGTTCGGTTCCGCCAACCAGCTGCTGAGCGCTCTGGTTCTGGCTACCCTGTGCGTTTTCCTGAAGGTCACCGGCCGCAGCAACAAGATGCTGTTCCCCCCGCTGATCATCATGCTGTGCGTCACCTTCACCGCTCTGGTGCAGCGCCTGATCGCCATGGTCAAGGCCATCAGCA
>OIYE01001424.1_pt1 | contig 12168 bp, 9 predicted proteins | sample 1588091 | NCBI WGS metagenome assembly OIYE01 (sample SAMN03283265) | human gut metagenome | biome: human-associated habitat; material: feces | host: Homo sapiens | place: USA | collected 2013 | reverse complement strand
CCGGGCGCGCATGGCCGCGGGGGAAGCCAGCCCCAGCAAAAAGCGCGCCAACTGGGAAGGGCGGGCCAGCGCGGGCTTTCTCTGCCCCGCCAGCTCCATGACGGCGGAACGCAGCTCTTCCGGTAACGGGGAGGGTTCCTCTTCTTCCATGGCCGCGGGCTCCATCCCGCAGCACGCAGGGCAATGCCCGCAAGGTCCGGATGCGTCCCGGAAACCGAAATAGGCATCCAGGCTTCTATTCAGGCAGGCGGAAGACGTCAGCGTGGAAACGCAGGTTTTCCAGCGTTCCAGCCCATTTAGCTGGGATCTGGAAAAATATTGCGCAAATTCCTCCGCAGCCTCTTCCGCGTCAAACCCTTCCGAATACAGATGAAGGGCTGCTTGGCGCATCTCCACTTTCCATTCTCCGGAAAGAGCCAGGTCTCCAAGCCAGGCGGCGGCTTCTTCCCATGAAATTCCCCATTCCACGGCCAGATCTTCCACCTCCCCCTGCCGGCGCATATCCATCCATTGCAGCCGGGCGCATTCCTCCCTGCTGCGGCCGCACAGGATTTCTTCCATCCGGAACAGAGGGCGCACCTTGTAGTACTTGTGCCCCGTCCCCTGCTCCCGTACGGAACCGGAACGCTTCAGGTCAAACAGCATCCGGTCCACCGCCACATCCGGCAAATCATAAACGGAGGAAGCCTCATACAGGGAAATAATGTGCTCCCCCCTGCGGGACAACAGGGATACCAGCCCTTTCATGCCGTGCCGGTCCGGCTCCGCCGCATGCAGCCGGTTGACTGCGGCCACACTGTCGCGGGCGGACAACATCACCAGGCTGAAGGAAGGAAGACCGTCGCGGCCCGCACGGCCGGATTCCTGAACATACGCCTCCAGACTGGCGGGGGGATGGTAATGCACTACGGAACGCACGTCCGGCTTGTCAATCCCCATGCCGAAAGCAATCGTCGCCACCAGCACGTCCGCCGCGCCTGCCAGAAACTCGTCCTGAACCAGCCCCCGCGTTTCCGGAGGCATGCCCGCATGGTAGGACTTGACGGAAAAACCGGCTTTCCCCAATTCGTAGGAAAGGTTTTCCGCATCTTTGCGGGTCCGCGTGTACACCACGGCGGGACGACGGCCTTCCTCTTTCAACAATTCAACCAGCCGCGCGGTCTTATCCTGCTCCCTCAACGTTTCCACCTGACGGAAAATATTCGCACGGTACGGAGCAGCCCGGAAAATACATTCATCGCGCACGCCAAACAGGCCGGCCAGATCGCGGCACACCCGCTCCGTAGCCGTGGCCGTCAACGCCATAACGCAGCGGAATCCGTGCTTTTTGAAAAAACCGGGCAGCCCCAGATAATCCGGACGGAAACTGTGCCCCCATTCCGAAAGGCAATGAGCCTCATCCACCACGAACAAGCCGGGAGGGACAAGCTCCATGGCCTGCTGAATCCACGGGGATTCCAGAGATTCCGGCGCGGCAAACAGAAGGCGGACGCTTCCGGACGTCAATCTGTCCATCAGGGCGGCCTTATCTTCCTCCGCCAGGGTCGAATCATACCTGGCGGCGGCCACCCCCAGTCTTTCCAGCCCCGCCACCTGGTCGCGCATCAGGGCAATCAGCGGAGAAACCACAACCGTCAGCCCGTTTCCAAGCACCGCCGGAATCTGATAGCAAAGGCTCTTGCCGGAACCCGTAGGCAAAATACCGATGCAGGAACGGCCCTCCAGCGCACACTCCACCAGCTCCCTCTGCATGGGACGGAACCGCTCCTTGCCGAACAAACGCAGCGTGTCTTCCAGAGTAGAGGAAAGCATGGGGCAAGAATACCATAACGCAGAATACCGGCAAAAGGAATCCTATGACATTGACACGGCGGCGCCATCCTATATCCTCCAGGCAATATGAGACCCTTGAAAACCATCGTCGCCGGAACTCTGGCCCTGCTGGCGGCAGTTCCCCTGTCAGCCCAAACCAGGGCCGCGGAAAATAAGAAACCGAACATCCTCTTTATCATTACGGACGACCACGCCTACCAGACGCTGGGCACCGGCAAAGACGATTCCCCCGTCGCCCTGCCCAACTTCAACAAACTGGGACGCCAGGGCATGGTTTTTGACCGCAGCTACTGCGCCAACTCCCTGTGCGGCCCCTCCCGCGCGTGCATCCTGACCGGCAGGCATTCCCACATGAACGGCTTCGTCTTCAACGGGCAGAGACCGCTGGACGGCTCCCAGCCCACTTACCCGAAAATGCTGCAGAAAGCCGGATACCAGACGGGCCTTTTCGGCAAATGGCATCTGGAATCGGATCCCACCGGATTCGACACGTGGGAAATCTTCCCCGGCCAGGGCAGCTACTACAATCCGGACTTTATCAGCCTCAAGCCGGACGGCAAACGCCAGACAAAGCGTTTTCCCGGCTATGCCACAGACGTGGTCACGGACAAATCCATCCAGTGGCTGGAAAACCGGGACAAGAACAAGCCTTTCCTGCTCGTTGTGGGCCACAAGGCTCCCCACCGCGCCTGGTGCCCTGCTCCGCGCCACCTGGGCAAGGTGGACACCTCCAGCATGACGCCGCCCTCCAACTTCCATGACGACTACGCCAACCGTCCGGAATTCCTGAAGAAAAACCAGCAGACCGTCGCCAATCACATGGCGATTTATTCTGACCTCAAAGTGCTTAAGGACCAAGTTCCGGAAGAAATGCGCAAAGACATCGTTTCCCCCGGCTACGGCTGGGATCTGGGCGAGTTGAACCGCATGACGCCGGAAGAAAGGAAAACCTGGACGGACTATTACGCCAAGCGCACCAAATCCCTGGTGGACGGCATGAAATCCGGAAAACTGAAGGATCCGAAAGCGTTTGCGGAATGGAAGTGGCATGCCTACATGGAGGATTATCTGGGATGCCTTCTGTCCGTGGACGAAAGCATCGGCCGTCTTATGGAATATCTGGACAAAGAGGGAATTGCAAAAGACACGCTGGTCATCTACTGCGGCGATCAGGGATTCTACATGGGAGAACACGGCATGTACGACAAGCGCTGGATTTTTGAAGAATCCCTCCGCATGCCCCTCATCATGAGGTGGCCCGGAAAAATTCCCGCGGGCATTCGCAACAACACCATGGTGCAAAACATCGACTACGCTCCCACCATCATCTCCGCGGCAGGGGCGGACACCCCGGAAAACATGAATACTTTCCAGGGCGTATCCCTGCTTCCCACCGCTTTCACGGGCAAAACTCCCGACAACTGGAGGGATGCCATTTACTACTGTTTTTACGAAAATCCCGGCGAACACAACGCCCCGCGCCACGACGGCATCCGGACGGACCGCTACACGCTTTCCTACATCTGGACCAGCGGCGAATGGATGCTCTTTGATATGAAAAAGGATCCCATGCAGATGAAAAACGTCATTGACGATCCCGCCTACAAGACTACGGTGGAACAGCTCAAGAAGCGTTACCACGAACTGCGCAAAACCTATAAAGTTCCGGAAAACAGCCCCGGAGGAAAAGGAACGCCTATCCCCAAATTCGACGCTTCCTGGTAAAAGCCTCCCAAGAAACCACTTTTCCAAGCGCCGGTTTTTCCGGCGCTTTTTTATTTTCGTCCATAGCAGGCCGGAGAGATCCGTCACGGAGGCCGAAACAGGCAAACTCCCCTTCCGCACACAACCGTCCATCAACCGTAAAACCCGCGGAGGGGTCTCAAGCCCGCCAGCTTCATCAATTTATTCATGGCTTTTTCATACAGGAAAAACGCCTGTTGCATGCAGCAAAGCACGGGCATTAAGGGATGCTCCGCTTTCTTTGCGCCAAGCTCTTCCAAAAACCAGTCCGGGTCTTTGTCGTCAAAACCGGGATGCCGCTCAAACGCCCGGCGGCCTTCCAGATGAATGACGCCCTTCCCGGAATACAGGCAGTCCAGATGATGTTGCGCCGCCACGAGAGACAGCAGCGTCTGATCGTGCGTATGAGCTACAAAATTATCGCGGCAACGGCTCTCTTCTTCCGTAGTGGCAGAAGACACCAATTTGAACTGACGGCACAAATCCATCCATTCACGGAGAATTCGGAGGCTTTGTTCCGATTTTTTCAAGAAAAGGAAGGAGCCCTGAATCAGGGGAGCCTGTTCAAAAGACCCGCTATCCAGCTTCAATTCATCAAAAACGCTCTGCTTGCACCACCGCGTAAGGCCTCCCGTATAATAGGAAATATTCACGCCCGGCATCATATCCTGCCCCTTCTCCCGGAGCCATTGGACAAACGGCTCCAAGGAATGATGGAAAAGCCTCCCCGGCGGGCGCCCCGCATCCGTATAAAGCAGGTAATCCCCTTCCTCCAAATGTTCCAGCTCCTTGAGAATGATGAAGGGTTTCCATACCCAAAACCCGGCACCCTGTAAATTCGGGTCAAACCATGGAATAGCCTCCCTGATTCCTTCCCTTTCCAGGCGATTAAGATTCCAACAGGACAACTCCACTGAGGAATCCGCCAGCCTCAGGCTCATCATCTGCATCCATTGCCGCAAATGATAGCCGCGGGTCGCGAAAGAACAATAACGGATAGCCATACTCCCAGATTCCGGTGGAAACCATGTCCCTAAAAACGGGAACACATCTTCTGCGTCCGTACCTATAACGAGTTGTAAATCCGCTGTCAATGGAAAACTTTAACGGAGAATCATCTCCGTGCATGGAACCACGGATTGAAACAGGATTTTTTTAATTACCAAAAAACCATTCAACACGATAAGTTATTTATAGTTATTTTTTTATAACTATATCCAAACTTTTTTAAAAACAGGCGGATTTACAATCCCCCGTTCAAATACACCACAATGTCCAGAATTTGACTTATCCCCGTGTCATCTGCTCCGCAGCCAGCCTTTTATCCAAATCAAGGGCCGCCCCCATGGCCGCATCCATATTGTAGTATTCCCACTCCGCAAAACGGCCTAATAAATAAATGCCTTTCGGTTCCAGGCACTCCTTTAGTTCCCGTATGAGGGTTCGGCTGGAAACATCCTGAACGGGATAGGTATATTCTTCCCAGTGATGGGCCAGATACACAGGGGAAAAGGGAATAAGCTCCAGCTGGCGCCTGATTTCCCCTTCCGTCATTTGCTCGGAAAATTCAATAGTCGCGGTGGTGATGTCCCCGTTATTATTATTTCTGGAAAAATTCCCCGTGCAAATGATCCGGTGAGAACGGTGGGACGGAGAGGGCATGTAAATCCAGCTGTAATCATTGGGGGAAATCCGGCAAAGCACGGAAGTGGTTCCGTGAGAGCGCAATTCTGAAATCCGGGGGAAAAACGGGCGCAATTCATCCATGCAGGGAAAACAATCCCCAAGCTGCCTGACATTCCCCGTAAAGACAACTCTGTCAAACAATTCTCCCTGTACGAGCCATTTCCCGTCCTTCGGGAGGATATTTACAGCTTCCTGCCGATACCTGACCTTAAGGCCGCGAGCCAGCGTATCCGCCAGAAACTGGGAACCGCCGTTTTTCGCATAAAAGAAAGAACTGTGCACCATGGCGCTTTCATTGATGTGCCCAATATTGTTCAACAGGATTTCCGCCACGCTCGGCATGGGAAGCTTGTCTTCCAGCCAATCCATGGCAATTTGGCTGATATCCTGCCTCCACACTTTGTTATTGTACGGCGTAAAATAAAGGCTGTTCAGGGTTTTTCCGAAACGGTTCAGAAAAAACTCACCCAGGGAGCGGGGCTCCGCGGGAGGATTCCTGTAAAGTTCCAGCAGCTCATGGACGATGGAGGAACGGACGGCCTCAGGAAACTGGTCGAGGTGGTTCTCAATGGGATAATCCACCACAGCCCCGCCCTCCAGGGAAATAACAGCCCGTCTCCGGGCGGAAACAAAATCGCGCTCCTTGTCAAACCGGGACCAAAACCAGTCCAGCACTTCCTGCCGCCGGGAATTGAACACATGGCCTCCCACACGATGATACAGGTTCCCCTGTACTTCCGTGCATTTAATCAGGCCGCCGGGCCGGGAGTCCCTCTCATAAACGACTACCTCATGCCCTTTCTTCAGCAACATTCCGGCCATGGACAATCCGGAAACCCCGGCTCCGATCACAGCATATTTCATCATGGGATAAAAAACAATTTATGAACGCCACTATCTGGCGAAACGGGACAATTTCACGGGATGGAGATACAGGTATTCCTCCGGAAAGGAGGCAAGCAGCTCGCTGAGGTCTCCTCCGGAAGAGGACACGAGCCCGTCAATGACGGCATTCATGGCTTCAAAGTGTTCCGGATCCTGGGGAAACCAGACGTTTCCCGACTTGTACTGCGTGTCCTCCAGCGTAGACAGCTTTGTTCCGGGAAGAAGCTGCAACGCCGTGGGAATGGCCAGCTCCACAAACATGTTCCATGCGGAGAACACTTCAAGGATACGGCAGAAATCGTCCAATTTCCCTTTCGGAATGCAGACAATGTCCGAATATCCGAAAACGACAGGATAGGAATACTGGTATTTTTTAATCCGGTGCTTCCAGTAATTCAGCAGATGCCATACCCTGCCCTTCAACACTTTCCAATTCGCATGAATCCCCCCGGGGCTCCATTTGGGCAGAAACATGCGTACGCGCGACAATTCATCATGCCGCATGAGGTTCCTGGATTTTAAAATCCGCCTGGCCTCCTCATAGGACGGAACGTTCCTGTTGACGCTTTCCGCATCAATACCGGGAGGGGTTATGGAAAAATGGTGGGCTTCCGCCGTTCCCCGGTAACACACCGGCAGAGAAACGTCCACAAAACCGTCAAGGTAACACGTATCCTCCCCATGGATTCCCAGCAGGGACGGCGTTGAAAATTCGTCAAACCTGGGATTTAAAAGAAGATCGTCTCCGATAATAAGAAAATAATCGCCCTCCAACTGCCTGATTCTTTCCCTGGACTGCAAAATATAATTATAGAACTGGAAAGAATTCCCGAAGACGGAACATACGTCAGGGGCATCTCCCTTGTAGTAGGGCATTAATTGAAGCAACCCGGAAAAGCGTCTTGAATAAAGCTCTCTGATTACCGGAATGTTACGTTCATACTGATGGTTGAACAATACAACAAGAGACGTTTTCCGGGAAGAAGTATCCATGGCCGTTTGATGTTGAGAAACAAACCGTACCCTTCAACATAAATTATTGAAAAAAAGGGATTTGCTCTCTGAGTGCACGCACAGTAAAAAGAGTGCGGGGCATATTACACGGATTCCAAATCCGGAGTCAAGGTTAAATTTTGAAAGAAAGGAACTTCTGAAAATAAGCTTCCCCAATGACCGGAATCTTCCGTCTTCATGATTCCATCCGGGTAACCCCATCAATTCCCATTCCGGCAGAAACATCCATACCTGCCGGAAAGTCCGTATTTCAAAGAAAATTATTGATCATCAGTTTTATTTCCTTTCTGCGAAGAGGCTCTCCTGTCATGCAGAAACAACCGCACGCAATCGCTTTTCAATTACAGCGGATTTGGAATTCCCCAATCGAATTTGGAATTCGTTATTTTTAGACAGTTTAAAAAAACTTAAACTGTTTATTCGATTTCATGATTTCAGCCATTCTTCTTTGTTACAATCAGAAACGTTTTATCAAGGAACAGTTCCAGGCTATTTTAAAACAGGATTATCCAGGAGAATGGGAAATAATTATTTCGGACGATTTTTCTCAGGACGGTTCTTTTGAATGCCTGGAAGAAATGGTGGAAAAAGAGGGAGAAGGACGGCGTATTATTCTCCACCGTAACGAAAGCAACCGGGGAATTGCAGGGAATTTGCAATGTGCCGTTCATTTGTCCCGGGGGGAATGGATTATCAAGTTTGACGGCGATGACATCGCACGGGAAGACAGGATCTCCTCGTTGGCATCTCTGGCGGAAAAATATCCCGGTCATCTGGTTTACTGCCATTCTTATAATGAAATCGATGAAGATGGACAACCCGCTTATGGACGCATGTTGCCAGATTCAGATTCCGTCGTCGTCAAACCCTACAGGGAATGTATTTTTGACATTTCCCATGTTTACAGCTGTTTTGGCGGAAATGCCATGTACCACAGGTCTTTGTTCAGCGACTTCGAATATTTGCCTTCAGGGCCCGGCATTGCGGACGATACAATGCTGTCCATGCGCGCCTATTTGAAAAAATCAGGCATGGTCGCATCCGGCAAACGGTGTTCGTACTATCGGAGACACAACAGTAATATCTGCAATTTTAAGAGCGGGAACCCCAGGACAATCCTGATCAAGAGATCGGAATTCCTGATAACAACCTGGATAATGATCATGAAAGAGGTATACGGAAAGCATAAGTCCGGGGAAATAACATACCAGGCCGCCGATCGCCTGATGAGGCTGATTCAGGCGGAACAGAGAAGGCTCCTGCTCTTCCCCTATGCTTCATTCGATAACAGCCTTCTTACCAAACTCAAATGGTTTTGGAACATTCTGCAATGCAGGCCGAGGCTCTGGCTGGTCAGCATTCCAAGATTGCTCCCGTTTTGCCTGCTGCAAAGGTATTTGAACATTAAAGACCGGATAAAAAGTCTTCCTTTTTTTCACTAACAGCAGGGAACCTGCATAAAAAACAGGAAAAAAAATAAACGTACCGTCATCCTGCTTCCCTCCATCATCGGGAAAACAAAAAAGCCGTTCCGCCGGACAGGCCTGCGCGGAACGGCCAGGAAAAGAAAACCTTGACAAGGTTAATACCTGTAAAAGTCCGGCTTGTAAGGACCTTCCACCGGAACGCCGATGTAGTCCGCCTGCTCCGGACGCAGGACAGTCAGCTTGCACCCTATCTTGGCGAGGTGCAGCCGCGCCACTTCCTCATCCAGCACCTTGGGCAGCACTTCCACGCCCACGGAACGGTCTTTACGGGTATTCCACAGTTCCAGCTGGGCCAACACCTGGTTGGCGAAGCTGTTGGACATCACGAAGCTGGGATGGCCCGTAGCGCAGCCCAGGTTGACCAGCCTGCCTTCCGCCAGCAGGTACAGGCTGTTGCCGGACGGGAACGTGTAGCGGTCCACCTGGGGTTTGATGTTAAGATGCCTGATGCCGGGATACGTCTGGAGCTTGTGTACCTGGATTTCATTGTCGAAATGGCCGATGTTGCAGACAATGGCCTGGTCCTTCATCTTTTCCATGTGTTCGATGCGGATGATGTTGCAGTTTCCCGTAGTGGTCACGTAAATATCCGCCCAGCCCAGCGTGTCTTCCACCGTCAGCACGCGGTAGCCTTCCATAGCTGCCTGAAGGGCGCAGATGGGGTCTATTTCCGTCACGACCACCTGGGCTCCCATGCCGCGCAGGGACTGGGCGCAGCCCTTGCCCACGTCCCCGTAGCCGCAGACGACGGCCACTTTGCCGGCAACCATCACGTCCGTGGCGCGCTTGATGCCGTCCACAAGGGACTCACGGCAACCGTACAGGTTGTCAAACTTGGACTTGGTTACGGAATCGTTTACGTTGATGGCCGGAATCAGCAGACGGCCGGCTGCCTGCATCTGGTACAGGCGGTGCACGCCGGTGGTCGTTTCCTCGGAAACGCCTTTCAGCTCGGGAAGCCAGCGATGAAAAATGCCCGGAGTCGCCTCGGCAATTTTTTTCAACAGAGCCTTGATGACTTCCTCTTCTTCCGATTCCGACGGGGTATCCACCCAGTCGGAGCCTTCTTCCATTTCATACCCGCGGTGGATAAGCAGGGTGGCGTCTCCGCCGTCGTCCACAATCAGCTGCGGCCCCAGCCCGTCCGGAAAGTTCATGGCCTTCCACGTACAGTCCCAGTATTCCCGCAGCGTTTCCCCCTTCCAGGCGAAAACGGGGGTGCCGGATTTGGCGATGGCGGCGGCGGCGTGGTCCTGGGTGGAGAAAATGTTGCAGGAGGCCCAGCGCACGTCTGCGCCCAGTGCGGTGAGGGTTTCGATAAGTACGGCCGTCTGGACGGTCATGTGGATGGAGCCTGCAATACGGGCACCTTTGAGCGGCTGCTCCTCGGCGTATTCGCGGCGCAGCTCCATGAGGCCTGGCATTTCGTATTCAGCGAGGCGGATCTGGTGCCGGCCGGCGTCAGCCAGGCTCAAGTCCGCGACCCGAAAATCAGTGAAGGCGTCGGTGTTGGTGCTGTTCTGCGTACCGTGGGGCACAGGGGTCTCCTTAGGGATTGGTTGTGGCGCTTGTAGCAAGCTTCTCGATCGATTGTAATTGTGCGAAGCGGCCCACCGGCATAGGGAGTGCGACAGCTGCCAACAAACTGAAGAAACCTTAACCTTTCTTAAAGCTTCTTAGATAATGCGGGTTGACAAGCTGCCGAGAGGCCTCGTGGGAACCCTTAGCTCAGGGCTTCGATGTATGCCTCGATATCGACGTCCATGTCAACGTTTTCCAGTAGCTCAAGTGCAGCCTCGTTCAGCACCTCATCGCCGTGACCGATAAGCGTCCGAATGAAGGGGTACTCCTCAACGACGTCGCCAGCACTATAGGGTGCACCTGCCCAAATGGCGGCGATCGTCGCGGCGCATAGTCCCCGCACATAGTCCTCGTCGTCGCTGAGGTCACCGCCACTAAGACCCTGCGCTAGCGTGCAGGCATCGCCGATGGCTTCCACCTGATCGTCAGGGTCGAGACTGTCGATTTCGTCAAGGAAATCTACCGTGGATTCCTGTCGGAAAATGATGTCGTCCCACGCTCCCATTGAGCTGCTCTCTTTCGCTTTCTTTTGGCCTGTTTGAGTGTTACTCTTCTTAGCCGGTATGGACTTCATGGAAGACCACACCGATTCTAAGGTTTTTAATAATTCTCTTAGGATTGTGTGTGATCTTTCGGGCCGCTTCCTGGCTTTCACAACCAGGGTACGCCTTTTCGACGTCCACATGAGCACGAACCACTTGATCCACATCGGCCACCTAGATATTCACAGATATTCGCTGCCTCAGTTTCACCAAGCGACTTACAGGGAAAGGACCTGCAGCAGTACCGACCATGAAGTCCAACATTGGCATCTTCTTATCGTGCGCGGCAGCTGGGTCTGCCGTCGCCGGCGGCATCGCATTTTCTTCAATGAATAATGACGCCGCACCGTCAGCGGAGGATTATCACATCGATGTCGCTGTTCGCTCAGGGTTCATCGTAACCTCGAAGGAGAGCTCGCCGTCCTCAGACCCGCTGATGCCTCCGAACGCGTCTGCGCAGAGCTCCACCACATCTCCCTCGCGGGCCTTCAGTGCCAACCAGGAATTCCAACCCCCGCTGTTGCGTGAAAGCGCTGCTCGAGTGGCCCCCTCGGTAGGCGCTGGACGTGCCTCAACTGCGCGGGAGCGCACGACGATCACGGAGAGCACCACCGAAACCGCTTCTAATCGCCGTCCGCCTCGCTCCACCCCTGGCACAAATACTCCGGCAGCCCCCTCACGCTGGCAGGAGTTCATGAACATCCTGAACTCCAACGCCGCGTTGGAAACCAACGTCTACTACGGTGGCGCTCAAATTGCGCGAGTGACGGACACCGACCTGTGGATGCTCATGCGCACCAATGAATATGGCGAACCCATCGAGATCATGCAAAGCGGCTATAACCCCGAAAGCCCTGTCTCTTTGCTCAACTTTGATGCTTTGGATCCGTGGGAAGATGTAGACATGACCCCGGATGGCACCGGAGCGCTGCCTGACGCTGTGGACACACTCGCGGATGCCGACACCCTCGACACTGCAGAGGTCGAGGATACCGCAAGCGCTGAGGACACAGACACCGATGCTGAAGCAGTAGATACTGTAGATACTGAGGAGTCTGATTCCGCTGACGCCGACACAGAGCTCGACACTGTAGACACTGCGGATGCTGCGGATGCCGTAGATGTTGACGACGAGGTTGTAGTCGAGCTCTCCTTCACCGCCGATGACTCAACGACTGAGGATTCGACCGGCACCGCGAGCGACAACGCCTAAGCATCCAGCGCTAGATAGCAAAAAGGTTGGTCGGAGCCACCCCACTGTGTGGCCCCGACCAACCTTTAACGTATTGCTAGAAACAGGCCATTTTAGGCATGTGTTGCAACAAACAACTGTCCGCTGCCCTCGAGCACAACCTGTGCGTTTCCAGCAGGAATCCATGCGGCCTGACCGGCACGCA
>OIYE01001421.1_pt1 | contig 12178 bp, 6 predicted proteins | sample 1588091 | NCBI WGS metagenome assembly OIYE01 (sample SAMN03283265) | human gut metagenome | biome: human-associated habitat; material: feces | host: Homo sapiens | place: USA | collected 2013 | reverse complement strand
TGGGCGTGGCCGGTCTGGTGGGCGCACAGCGCACCGAGCTGATGGAAGGCATCTTTGGTCTGCGTGCACACACCTCCGGCAGGGTGTGGATCAAGGGCGAAGAGGTCCACATCAAGCAGCCCCGCGATGCCATCCGGAAGAGCGTGGCTCTGCTGACCGAGGACCGCCGCGCAACCGGCATTATGGGTGTGCTGAGCGTGGCCGACAACATCTCCATTGCATCGCTGGACGCTCTGCGCAAGGGCCCCATCATGCTGGATGACAAGAAGATTTTGGATCTGGTGGCGACCAATAAGGAAAAGATGGCCATCAAGGTGCCCAGCCCCAAGACCCAGATCAAGAGCCTGTCCGGCGGCAACCAGCAGAAGGTGCTGATCGCCCGCTGGCTGGCAAATAACCCCGATGTCCTGATCCTGGACGAGCCCACCCGCGGCATCGACGTTGGTGCAAAGTACGAGATCTACTGCATCATTGCCGATCTGGCCAAGCAGGGCAAGAGCATCATTATGATCTCCTCTGAAATGAGCGAGATCATTGGCATGTCCAACCGCGTCATGGTCATGTGCGATGGCCGCGTCACCGGCTTCATCGACGGCAAGGACGCGACCCAGGAGAACATCATGGAGCTGGCTACCCAGTTTGAGACCGCGCCCGAAACGGCAGCGGCCAATCAGTAAACAAGGAGGCTGTCTATTGTGGAAGCTACCAAGAAATTAACGGGTAAATCCGTAAAGAAATGGCTGGGCAACAACGCCATTATCGTTCTGATGCTGCTCGTCTCTCTGTTCGTCGGCATCATCCATCCGAACTTTTTTGCACCTGCAAACCTGATCAACCTGTTCAAGAACGTGTCCATCCGCTACATCATCGCGCTGGGCATCTCCGGCTGTCTGATCACCACCGGCAACGACCTGTCCGCAGGCCGTCTGGCTGGTTTTGCGGCCTGCCTGGCCTGCATCTTTGCGCAGACCGAGGGCGCTGCCGGTAAGTTCTACCCCAACATGCCCACTCTGCCCACCCCTGTGGTGTTCATTCTGGTCATTGCCATCTGCGCCATCGTGGGTCTGTGCAACGGTCTGGTCGTTTCTTACCTGAAGGTCCAGCCCTTTATCGCTACCCTGGGTATGCAGCAGGTCGTCTACGGTATCTGCCTGGTCTACACCGGCGGTACCCCCATCGGCTCCCTGAACAAGAACTTTACCTCTCTGGCCTCCAACACCATCCTGAAGGTCCCCGTGCTGATCTGGATCGCCCTGGTCGTGGCTGTGTGCTTCTGGTTCCTGTACAACAAGACCCGTCACGGCAAGTACATGTACGCCATCGGCGGCAACGAAGCTGCTGCTGAGGTTGCCGGTGTCAACGTTTACGCCACCAAGATCCGCATCTACATCCTGGCCTCCTGCATGTTCGGTCTGGCAGGCTGCCTGCTGGCTGCAAAGTCCGGCGGCGCATCCGTCAACACTGCAATGGGCTATGAGCTGGATGCCATTGCGGCTTCTACCATCGGCGGCGTTTCCACCACCGGCGGTGTTGGCACCGTGCCCGGCATTCTGGTCGGCGTTCTGGTCTTTGAGCTGATGAAGGTCGCTCTGCAGTTTATGAACGTCAACTCCTCTTACACCTATATCGTCCAGGGCCTTGTCATCATCGTGGCTGTGGCCATCGATATCCGTAAGTACCTGGCAAAGAAGTAACTCCTCATTCGCATACAGAGAAGCCCCCCGCCGGGAGAACCGGCGGGGGGCTTCTGCTGTTATTTTCCCAGCTGCCGCTGCTGCAGGCGGTACTGGCGGGGTGTCAGCCCCTCCTGCTGCTTGAACAGGCTTCCAAATAGCCCTCCGCGTTTTCTCGCCCACTCTCCGAAAAAAGTTGGAGAACTTTTTCTTTTTCATCGAATTGCACAAGAACTTGCCTCCTTGTTTGGCGGTTGCGTTGAATTTATGAACGTTCTTTGAATTTTGATATTTTCCTTCGATTTATTATAACACAGCTCCCGGAAGAGTGGTATACTACAAGCCAGAAACAGTGCTGTTAGGTTCGGAAAACAAAGATCGGTGAATGAGGTGTGTCTTATGAGCGTTTACGAAAAAATTTCCGGTTTTGCGGATGAGATCAGCCAGGACTTTGACCAGCAGCTCAAAACTGTGACGGATCTGGGGATGAAGTATATCTGCATCCGCAGCGCCGAGCACAAGGGCATTGCCGATTACACCCCCGAGGAAGTACGCACCGTTCTTCTGCCAAAGCTGCTGGCCGCAGGTGTGGGCGTTTCCAGCCTGGGTACGGCCATCGGCAAGGTGGAGGTGGACGATGAAGAGGGCTTTGCCAAGCAGCTGGAGCAGCTGGAAACACTCTGCGAAACGGCCAGGCTGCTGGACTGCTCCTTCATCCGGATGTTCAGCTTCCTCATCCCCAAGGATGCCGATGCAGACAGCTATACCGATGTGGTGCTGGATAAGCTGCGTCAGTTTATCCGGATCGCGGAAAAGCATGACGTTGTCCTGCTCCATGAAAATGAGAAGGGCATCTACGGAGACACCGGTGCCCGCTGCAAATTGCTGTTCGACCGGCTGGCCTGCCCCCACTTCAAGGCGGCGTTCGATTTTGCCAACTTTGTTCAGTGTGAGCAGGACACCGCGGAGTGCTGGGAACTGCTCCATGACCAGATCGTTTATATCCACATCAAGGATGCTCTGCCCGGCTACCTGCTGAATGTGCCCGCAGGCACCGGCCTTGGCAAGATCCCTGAGCTGCTTCGCCGTGCTTTCTGCGAGGAGGGCTACCACGGCTTCCTGACGCTGGAGCCCCATCTGGCAATGTTTGATTTCTTTGCACCAGGAGCCAAAGGCGGTAAGAGCCAGAAGCTCCAATTTGAGAATAACCCGATCGTCGAGAAGATGAAGTCCGAGATGGCCGAGCCGGGCCGCCCCAAGGACGGCGCAGAAGCTTACGCCACCCAGTATCATGCACTGGTCGAGATCCTGAATCCCATTCTCAATTGATATCCACTCTCCGTTTACCATAAGCTGCCACAACAGAAGCCCCCCGCCGGGAGAACCGGCGGGGGGCTTCTGCTGTTTGCGGCAAAAAAGCTGGGCCCCATGCTGTCAGCAACTTTTCATTTGGAATATGGCAATATTTTGGCGGCTTGTCAGTCACTGGCAGGCCGCTTTTTTCTTTGTCAAAGGCAGTTTCGTGAAAATGACCGAAAGAGGATACTTTATTTGTGAATATCAACAAAAGTTTTCAAAATACTTGATTTTGATTTAGGGGGGGGGGTATAATGAAATGACAGAAAATTCCTTTGAGAACAAAGCGCTCAGCAACCTGGCTGAGACCTGCAATGCGGAGAATGGAACCTACAGGGGAGGTGACAGTGCGGTAGGAATCTGGAGGGTTCCTTGCGGGGAATCCGTTGCAAAAATGCAAATAGTGATGAAAGGAATGAAGAAAGTTGAAACAGAAAAGTCAAAACCGGTTTTTTGCGGCCCTGCTGGCAGTGGCAATGATGCTTCAGATGCTTCCCATGCTGGCTTTTGCGGATGACGCACCCGGCATCGAAGAAACGTATGTAGCATGGAACGAAAATCAGGGTCATAAGGGCTATCCGTCTTTGGAAGCTGCTGTGGAAAATGCATCGAGCGATGATACCATCACCCTTGGCGCGGGCAGTTATACACTGTACAAAAAAATCAAAGACAATCAAAAGCCCAAGGGAAAAAACCTGACCTTTGTGGGGCAGGGGTCTGATAAAACGACCTGGTATATCGGTGCTGAGGTGCCGGACCCGAATCTTTTGGGCACAGAGTATAACGGCGATTACAGCTTTGATGGTGCCGGAACAGTCACCTTCAAAAATATGACGCTTCGCTCCGGTGATAAAGATTATCTGGGCTTCATCCGTATTGACAATACAGTGGTGGAAAACTGCGTCATCGACGGCAAGACCTTCTACTGGGGTTATACCAGTGCAGTGTTCAAGGATACGACCTTCAATGCTCCAGCGGGAGATTATGCGATCTGGACGTATAGCTCCCCGACCATGACATTTGATAACTGCACCTTCAATGCAAGTGGAAAAGTGATCAATGTTTACACGGATTACGGTGCAAATAAACAGAACATTACGGTTAACTTTGAGAACTGCACCGTGAACTCCAGCAGCGGCAAGACTGCGCTGAACATCAACGACAGCAACATGGGATCGTATAAGTACATCCTTAACATCACGGGCGACAATCATGTCACAGCAGAACTGGACACTACGACCTGCACGCAGGTGTTTGGATTTGGCGGTAAGCTTAATGAACTTATTAAGAACAGCAACAGCGGACGCACAGAGGTGAACATAGACGGTAAGTGTGTGTGGAAGGAGGGCAGAATGCAGACCCACGCCTATACCGATGGTGAGCAGGACAAAGCCTTTACCACCACCTATTCGGAGTGGACAAAGTTCGACGCGCGAAATGAGTGGCGGGATGTAACGAAGACCTGCGACTACTGCGGCTGGTCGGAAACACATAAGGAAGTTGCAAGTGTGTACCGTCTCCAGTACAACCTGAATGAAGGCGTTGGTGCCGAAAATGCCGATTACAACGAACATTTCTACCGTGAAAATGAGAGCGTGACGCTTGCAGCGGCTCCCACACGAGAAGGCTACCAGTTTGCTGGATGGCTGAGCCTTAACGGTAAGCTCTATAAAGCTGGGAGTGAGCTTGTCCTGACGGGTGATGAGGTGTTTACGGCACTGTGGAAGAAGGATGAGCCTGTCGTCAATCATACCCTGACCGTGACCGGCGGCACCTTTGCTGTGAAAAACGGCGGCATTGATGTGACCGACACACTGGAAACCAGCACCGATGAGACCAGCGGCAAGCAGACCTGCCTTGTGCCGGATGGTGCAGAAGTCACCGTGACGCTGGACCAGACGAAGGTTCCCGAGGGTATGGTGTTTGATCTCTGGTCTACCGGCAAGTTTGACCTGCCGCAGGAGCAGGATTACAAGGCTGAGTCCATTACCTTTACCATGAATGGTGATGTGGATGTGGCTGCACAGTACCGCAGCGCTGACATTGAGGATGGTTCTGATGTTGTTGGCCCCATCATTGTCGGTACGGCTGTTGTGGCTGGCGGCGCACTGGTCGGCTACACGCTGGGCACCGATCTGGTGGGCCAGATGTGGGGTCTGCCTTACTTCCCCAGCAACCGCAGTGCTCTTGCAATGATGCTGTGGGAGGATGCAGGCAAGCCTATGCCGGAATCCGAGATCCTCTACCCCGATGTTGGCCAGGAAGAACAGGATATGGATCTGCAGCATGCTGCCCGCTGGGCCATGGAGCACGACCTCATGCCTGACCTGAACGATCAGGATACAGAGCTGCCCCCTGAACAGGTGAAGTTCTATCCGGACAACATGGTTACCAAGATCAGCGTGTTGCGTGCTTGGAAGAAGGCACAGGACCTCAAGCAGAATGCGCAGTAAAATTTGACATCCTCTGATATATCCCAAACACAGCAGGAGCGCCCCACCGGGTCATACCGGCAGAGCGCTCCTGCTGTGTTTCTGTTAAGCTTCAGGAAAGGGGAACACACCCCACTCAGCGGCCCACGATGAGGTCGCGGCGGCAGCGCAGGCCGACCGTCAGGAAAGCGCTGTCGCCCAGCTGCCGCAGCACCACCCGCTGGGTGTCGGTCTGGCCCTCGCACAGCAGGGAAAGGTTCAGGGTGGTGGAACCCTTCTCCGTGGTGAGCACCAGCGTGGATACGCCCTGCTCCATCAGGGTCTTCATATCCTGAATGGTGGTGCGGAAGGTGGCGGCGCAGTCCGGCACGTCCAGCGTCAGGACGCGGCCCTCCTGCCGGGCGGTGTAAAGGACCTGACGGCCCAGCAGGCCCTTGACGGTGTACCGGGCTTCGGTGGTCTTTGCCTCGTCAGCGGAGATCAGCATGATGTCGCCCTGAATGGGGTCACCCTCCGGTGCGCCGTAGCCGCCGTAGGCGGGGTCGGTCTCGCCCACGGCAACGTCGCCGCTGTGCAGCGCGATCTCGCCCTGAAGCATCACGCTTTCGTCCTGCGGGGGCAGGTAGCCTGCAACAACGGTGTCATCGGCGGCAGCCGCAGCGGCAGGCTCCTCGGCAAATGCGCCGACGCTCATGGGGATGGCAAGGGACAGCACCAGGGCTGCGGCAATGGCCTGACGGCCCAGCATTGTATTCAGAATCTTCATAAGAAATATACCTCCTGTACTATGGACGAAAAACCGCCCGTTCTGTAATGAATACGGAACGGGCGGCTTGTTTATTGCAGGGGGAAGGAAATTTTTATGGAACGTTAAACCCCTCAGTCACGCTCCGCGTGACAGGTCCGGGTTGCGGCACCCAGCATCCACTTCGTGTTGTAAACGACACTTGTGTCTTGCTGGCCGCGGCCCCAACAGCAACGCCCTTTATCCGCCACTGGCGGCGGTTGTTACTGTTGCCCCTAAATAGTGGGGCCCTTGGCATAAAGGGGAACTCGCAGGGCTCTACGTAGCGCCAGAGCCGCCCCTACTAGGGGCGGTGGCAATGCGAAGCATTGACGGTGGGGTTTAACCTTCCCGGTTCAGGATCTCCATGAACTCATCGCCGGTGATGGTCTCTTTCTGGTACAGATACTGGGCCAGCTCATCCAGCTTTGCGCGGTTGTCGGTCAGGATCTGCACAGCCTTGGCGTGCTGGGCCTTGACCAGCTCCACCACCTTCTGGTCGATCTCACACTGGGTCTGGGCAGAGCAGGCAAGGGAAGTGTCGCCGCCCAGATACTGGTTGTTGACAGTCTCCAGTGCCACCATGTCAAACTCATCGCTCATGCCGTAGCGGGTCAGCATGGCGCGGGCCAGCTTGGTGGCCTGCTCGATATCATTGGAAGCGCCGGTGGTGATGGAGTGGAACACCACTTCCTCGGCGGCACGTCCGCCGGTGAGGGTGGCGATCTTGTTTTCCAGCTCCTCCTTGTTCATCAGGTAGTGGTTGCCCTCGTCCACCTGCATGGTGTAACCCAGAGCACCCGAGGTGCGGGGGATGATGGTGATCTTCTGCACGGGGGCGGAGTGGGTCTGCTTGGCGGCGACCAGAGCGTGGCCGATCTCATGGTAGGCTACGATGCACTTTTCGTGGTCGGTCAGGATGGAGTTTTTCTTCTGGTAGCCTGCAATGACCACCTCAATGCTCTCCTCCAGGTCGGATTGGGTCACGCTCTTGCGGCCTGCACGGACGGCCCGCAGCGCGGCCTCGTTGACGATGTTGGCCAGCTCGGCACCGGACGCGCCGGAGGCCATCCGGGCCACGGTGGTAAAGTCGATGCCCGGGGCCAGTGCGACCTTCTTAGCGTGGACCTTCAGGATCTCCTCGCGGCCCTTGAGGTCGGGAAGCTCCACGGGCACCCGGCGGTCAAAGCGGCCGGGGCGGGTCAGGGCAGGGTCAAGGGATTCGGGGCGGTTGGTGGCGGCCAGAATGATGACACCGGTGTTGCCCTCAAAACCGTCCATTTCGGTCAGCAGCTGGTTCAGGGTCTGCTCGCGCTCATCGTTGCCGCCGTACTGGCCGCCGCTGCGCTTTTGGCCAATGGCATCAATCTCATCAATAAACACGATGCAGGGCGCTTTCTCCTTGGCCTGCTTGAACAGGTCGCGCACCTTGGAGGCACCCATGCCCACGAACATCTCCACGAACTCGGAGCCGGAGATGGAGAAGAAGGGCACGTTGGACTCACCGGCCACAGCCTTGGCCAGCATGGTCTTGCCGGTGCCCGGAGGGCCCACCAGCAGGATGCCCTTGGGCATCTTGGCACCAATGTTCTCATACTTGCTGGGGTCATGCAGATAGTTGACGACTTCCTGTAAGTTTTCCTTGGCCTCGTCCTCACCGGCCACATCCGCAAAGCGGATGCCTGCCGTGGACTGCACATAGACCTTGGCGTTGGATTTGCCCATACCGCCAAACATCATGGAGCCCGGGCCGCCGCCGGCCTTTTCCATCAGCTTTTTGTTCATCTGGTTGCCAATGGCCGAGAACAGGATGATGGGCAGGACGAACCAGATCAAAAAGCTCAGCACCGGCGAGGACTGTTCCACGATCTCGCTGGAGAAGGTGGCTCCGGCATCGTACAGCCGCTCGGTCAGGCCGGTGTCGTTCATCAGGCCGGTCTTGTAGACCTGCGTCTCGTCCTTATCGGTAAAGATGATCTGGTTGGATTCAATGTCCACCCGGCCGATGTTCTTCTCCTCGGTCATGGTCATAAAGGTGCCGTAGTCCACCTCTTTGATCTGGCGCTCCTCCATCCACGGCAGCAGCACAAGGTTGAGGAGCAGCAGCATCAGCAGCACGAGGGCGTAGTAGATCGCCAACGGCTTGCGCGGTGTCTTGACTTCTTTCATAGGATTTCCTCCTCGGTAAACGGCCTCGCCCTCTCAGTCTGCTTCGCAGCCAGCTCTCCCAAAGGGAGAGCCTTTGACAAATCGGTCAGGGGCCTTATTCTTTCGATAAGCTTATCTTAACACAACGAAAATTAACAAAAAAGCTTTTCGAGGGCTTGTTTCCAAAAACTTCCCAGATTCTTAACAAACCCCGAAGCCTGGCGGGAGGGAAGCGTGGGCATCCCCCGCTTTCCCAGCGCTCTACGATTCGATGCAGAAAGCGCAAAATTTGGAAAATTGTGCCGCTCCTGACGTGAATTTGTTTCATTTTTGATATGAGCCAAACTTCTTGACAGCAAATCCGACGTTTGGTACAATAAGCTCACTTTGAAACACAAAGACCAAATGCGTTGACGGGGAAAAAACGATCTTCTTCTGCTTCAGAGAGCTGCCGGGTGGTGCAAGGCAGTGCGGAGGGCTTCGGTTACTGGCCCCTGAGCGGCAGAGCTGAACGGAGAGTAGGCTCTGACGGATGCCCACCGTTACCGGGGCAGCGATTCGCCGCCAAAAGCTGATCGTGTGAGTGGCTGGTTTTCCAGCAAAGAGAGTGGTACCACGGGTGCTCTGTTAGAAAAATGACAGGCCCTCGTCTCTCAAGGCTTATCGCCTTGGAGACGAGGGCCTTTTCGTATGTAACTCCTTCAGTCAGATCCTTACGGATCTGCCAGCTCCCTCGGGGAGGGAGCCTCTGGCGAAGCGGGAAACTTTACTGTACTGCCAAGGGCCCCATCTCAGAGGGGGCTGTCACCGTAGGTGACTGGGGGAGTTGGGCAGGAAGAAACCTCAAAAGTGTAATTTGTTTAGGAGGACACGCAAAATGATGGACGCAACCAAGTACGCACCGGGATATTACCCTGTCCCTGCCGGTTATGACAGCTGGGTGAAGAAGGATCACATTGAAAAGGCCCCGGCCTGGTGCAGTGTGGATCTGCGCGACGGCAATCAGGCTCTGATCGTGCCCATGAGCCTGGAGGAAAAGCTGGAGTTCTTCCAGATGCTGGTGAAGATCGGCTTCAAGGAGATCGAGGTGGGTTTCCCCGCCGCCAGCGATACCGAGTACGAGTTCCTGCGTACCCTGATCGAGAAAAACATGATCCCGGAGGATGTGACCGTGCAGGTGCTGACCCAGTGCCGCGACCACATTATCCGCAAGACCTTTGAGGCTGTCAAGGGTGCCCCCCGCGCAGTGATCCACTTCTATAATTCTACCTCTGTGGCCCAGCGCGAGCAGGTGTTCCACAAGAGCAGGGAAGAGATCAAGAAGATCGCCACCGACGGCGCAAAGCTGGTCAAACAGCTGAGTCAGGAGTACGAGGGCAACTTCCTGTTTGAGTACAGCCCCGAGAGCTTTACCGGCACCGAGGTGGACTATGCTGTGGAGGTCTGCAACGCAGTGCTGGACATCATGCAGCCCACCCCTGACCGCCCCATGATCATCAACCTGCCCGTTACAGTCGAAATGAGTATGCCCCATGTCTACGCCAACCAGATCGAGTACTGCGACAAGCACCTCAAGTACCGTGACAGCGTGATCATCTCCACCCATCCCCACAACGACCGCGGCACCGGTGTTGCCTGCGCCGAAATGGCCGTTCTGGCCGGTGCTCAGCGCGTGGAGTGCTGCCTGTTCGGCAACGGTGAGCGTACTGGCAATGTGGATGCTGTGACTCTGGCCATGAATCTGTACAGCCACGGCGTAGACCCCAGACTGGACTTTTCCGATATGCCCGAGATCTGCGCTACCTACGAGCGCGTGACCCGGATGCACATCTACGAGCGCACCCCCTACGCCGGTCAGCTGGTGTTTGCAGCCTTCTCGGGCAGCCATCAGGATGCCATTGCAAAGGGCATGGCCTACCGCAAGGAGCGGGGCGAGCACCGCTGGACCTGCCCCTACATCCCCATCGACCCCCACGATATCGGCCGCACCTATGATGCCGATGTCATCCGCATCAACAGCCAGAGCGGCAAGGGCGGCATCGGCTTTGTGCTGGAGCAGAACTACGGCTATAACCTGCCCCCCAAGATGCGCGAGGTGCTGGGCTACAAGGTCAAGAGCGTGTCCGACCACAGCCACAAGGAGCTGAGTGCAGGCGAGGTGCTCCGCATCTTCGAGGAGAGCTTCCTCAACCGCGAAAAGCCCTTCCGTGTGGTGGAGGCCCACTTTGCACAGGTCAACGGCATTACCGCCACGGTCACCCTGGACCTGAACGGTCAGCGCAAGGTGGTCACTTCGGTGGGCAATGGTCGTCTGGATGCTGTGGCCAACGCCATCCAGAGCGCCACCGGGATGGATTTCCATCTGGAAAGCTACTCGGAGCACAGCCTGGACGAGGGCAGTACCTCCCGCGCGGCTTCCTATGTGGGCCTTGCCTGGGGCGATGGCAGCATGACCTGGGGTGCCGGCACCGACACCGATATCATCGTCGCCGGCATCAAGGCGCTGGTTTCGGCAATTAACAGTAAGTAAAAATTGAACTCCCTCAGTCACCTGCGGTGACAGCTCCCTCTAAGAGGGAGCCTGTTGCGTAACGGAAAGGCAAAGAGGCCCCCTCCTAGAGGGGGCTGTCGCGTAAGCGACTGGGGGAGTTATAGAAGATAAAAGGAGAGTATCACCATGGGAATGACTCTGACGCAGAAAATTCTGGCCGCACATGCGGGTTTGCCGGAGGTCAAGGCAGGCCAGCTCATCAATGCCAAGCTCGATATCGTGCTGGGCAACGATATCACCACCCCGGTCGCCATCAACGAGTTTGAGAAGGCAGGCTTTGACGGCGTGTTCGACAAGGAGCACATTGCCATCGTGCTGGATCACTTCGTCCCCAATAAGGACATCAAGAGCGCAACCCAGTCCAAGCAGTGCCGCGAGTTTGCCAACAAATATGATATCCTCAACTTCTACGATGTGGGTCAGATGGGTGTTGAGCACGCCCTCCTGCCCGAAAAAGGCATCGTGACCGCCGGTGACTGCATCATCGGTGCCGACAGCCACACCTGTACCTACGGTGCACTGGGCGCATTCTCCACCGGTGTGGGCTCCACCGATATGGCCGCCGGTATGGCCACCGGCATGGCATGGTTCAAGGTACCCTCTGCCATCAAGTTTGTGCTCAAGGGCAGGTTCAGCCCCTGCGTATCCGGCAAGGATCTGATCCTGCACATCATCGGCATGATCGGTGTGGACGGTGCGCTGTACAAGTCCATGGAATTCACCGGCCCGGGCGTGGCTTCCCTGACCATGGAGGATCGCCTCTGCGTCTGCAACATGGCCATTGAGGCCGGTGCCAAGAACGGCATCTTCCCTGTGGACGAGGTCACCAGAGCGTATCTGAACGGCCGCAGCCAGCGCACCCCGGTCTACTACGAGGCTGACCCGGATGCCGAATATGAAAAGACCATCGAGATCGACCTGGACAAGCTGGAGCCAACGGTCAGTTACCCTCATCTGCCGGAGAACACCCACCCCGCCAGCGAGGGAAAGGACATCCGGATCGATCAGGTGGTCATCGGCAGCTGCACCAATGGCCGTCTGGAGGATATGGAGGCCGCTTACAACATCCTCAAGGGCAGACACATTGCCAAGGGCGTGCGGGGCATCATCATCCCGGCCACCATGGCGGTTTATAAGGAGTGCATCCTGCGCGGCTGGACCGAAGCCTTTATTGATGCGGGCTGCATCGTGTCCACCCCCACCTGCGGCCCCTGTCTGGGCGGCTACATGGGCA
>OIYE01001418.1_pt1 | contig 12207 bp, 8 predicted proteins | sample 1588091 | NCBI WGS metagenome assembly OIYE01 (sample SAMN03283265) | human gut metagenome | biome: human-associated habitat; material: feces | host: Homo sapiens | place: USA | collected 2013 | reverse complement strand
TGCTGCAATATACGGAACCATGGAAGTCTGTGCCGCCGCAATCTGTTTTGCCATTGTAAACATCTCCGTTACAGCCAGCACAAATGCCAGTGAAGTGTCCTTTACCAGCGTGATGATCTCATTGGTCACTGCCGGCAGAATATGCTTACATACCTGAGGAAATACGATCCGGAAAAATGTCTGGCTTTTGGAATATCCCAGTACCTTTGCCGCTTCATACTGTCCTACCGGAATTGCCTCAATCCCGCCTCTGTATATCTCAGCAAAATATGCCGCATAATTAATTGCAAAACCAATCAGCACCGCAGTCATACGGTATCCTGTGGAAATGCGCATTCCAAACAGATAATATGGTCCGAAATACACTACCATCAACTGAAGCATCAGCGGGGTTCCTCTCATAATCGATATATATAATTTTGATATCCATCTGACCGGTGCAATCTTCGACATTCTCCCGAATGCGACCACCAGTCCAAGCGGCAGTGAAAAAAGTAATGTCAGAATAAATATCTCTGCCGAAATCCACATTCCTCCGCCAAGTTCTCTTATCAGTGTTCCTATCTCCATCTATAATGTCCTCCAGTTTTTTCACGCTTCTTCCGAATGAATGGCGAGCCAAAAGGGACCAATCCCCTCCGGGGTTGGCCCCTTCATTTTACTTGCTGTTCTTTCCTATGCAAAGAGCTCCCGGAACTCCGTAATCTGCATATTTTTCTGCAATTTTATCAACCGTTCCGTCTTCGGCCATCTCATCCAGTGTCTTCTGAACTTTATCTTTCAGCTCTGTGTTTCCTTTTTTGAATCCGACTGCATACTGTTCAGATGAAATTTCTTTGTCCAGGATCTTGTAATCATCCGGATTTTTCCTTGAATTCACCTGATAGTTTGCAACTCCGATGTCCATAGCGATTGCATCACATGCACCGGATTCCAAATCCATGAATGCTGTATTGTATTCTGCAACCTGATTAAGATCTGCGAAGGTTGCCGCCAGGTCCTTCTGATCTCCTTCCAGAGCCGCAAGTGCAGAAGAGTCTGTCTGTACTTCTACATGTTTTCCTTTCAACCCCGAAAAGTCATCAATACCCGAATCACTTCTGACTACCACAACCTGCTTGTTGTCAATATATGGATCTGACCATGTATAATCATCTTCACGACCATTCATAGTGAATCCATTCCAGATACAGTCAATTGTTTCCGAATTTAGTTCCGCATCCTTAGAATCCCAGTCTATCGGCTGTTTTACCAGTTTCCAATCATTTCTATCACATACTTCCTGTGCAAGATCAAGATCGAATCCTACATATTCTCCGCTATCATCTTTATAACCATACGGAGGGAAAGAAGCATCAAACCCAACGATCAATGTGTCATCATCATTTTCTACTTTTGATTCTTTTGCCGATTTCTTTCCACTGTCAGATGAACCTGAATCTTTACTTCCACAGCCTGCCAATACCGTTGTAGCTGCCATTGCCGTAACAAGGAGCAGTACTAATCTCTTTTTCATAACATATATCCTCCTGTATTCCTTTTACGTGTGCCAAACAGCCGCTACGCTCTTTTACCAGTTTAGCAGTTGATTACTTTACCACACTAAAATCTTTGGATATATTATCATATTCCACGGTGTTTGTCAATCCTGCGGTACTCCTTTTTCCATTCATTCAGCTTTTCTTCCGGAATATCCGCACCTATCTTTTTCTTTGTTTTTTCCATTTCATCACGCAAAATAGTGTCCAGACTCAGAAGGATTGGATTCCCCGACAGCATTTTTAAGTATTCATCATGCGGAAGAGCTTTATAACAGCTATAAAGATACGCCTTCAATATATCAGGCTGTTCACATATCTTATACGCTTCCTGATAAGCCTTTGCCGCTTCTTTATACAGGAACTGATGACCATATGCAGATCCCATGCTTGCATACACACGACCGTAAAACTTTTTATCTACCGATTCATCCCAGTCTTTGTTAAGGATGGACTGATATACTAGAATCGCTGATTCGTATTCTTTACTGTTTTGAAGCGTATCCGCCTTATATTTTTCTTTTTCTACGTCTCTCTGTGACTGCAGTTGTTCCAGAACACTCTGCATCTTATGAATTTCTGCCGCGGCATAGATATTAGATTCCTTCAGGATCGTAAGTACAAATTCTTCCATCGATCCATTCTCCCGAAGAAGCCTTCTTAATTCCTCTGCCAGCTTCGGCAGTTCCAGTTCATCCCCGACCCACCGGCACAATCGTTCATTGACGATCGTATAATCGATCAGATACAGATTATTACAGATGTAATAACACAATTCTTCTATCGTGTAAATCCGCATATGAACTCTGGATATTTCAAAAGGTCGTTTGGCCCGTTTTTTATGACAAAGAATTAAACTGCCCATTGATACCTCCTAAATGTAATTCCTTTTCTACAAGGAAATCTGATGCCGGATAAAATTCTCCGAAACCAACATCTTTAAAACGCAGCCTGCAGGTACGCTCATCCATAAACATGACTTCAATCTGAAGACGCAAAGAATAATCTGTTCGTTCCGGCAGTTCTTCCAGTGACACTGTCTCAACTTTAAGATCCTCTCCGTCAAGTGTCTCTATATGGATCTCAATATCCGATGTATCTTCCAAAATCACTTCCCACTGTCCGTCTGCCTCATACCAGTGTGTTCCCCATGCAACAATCGGATACCATCCTTCCTGTCCGCCAATTCTCATACGCAGGCAGATCTGTTCTGTCATCTTTGTTCCATCCAGATAAATCGGACCATCATCATACGGATCTGCATAGCGCATGGATGAATAACATGCACCCTTACTGTATAAGTTATTTCCAAGGAAAGCCCTCCGTCCGTTACACAGTACCTTCAGGGAATTCGGATACCAGTTATTCTCAAATCCTTCTCCTGTCAGATAAACAGACGATACCACTTTTTTATCAAATACATTCTGGATGAAAGACTTAAAACTCTCATCCGCATCTTTGGCTTTATCTACATTCAGCACAGGATAGATTGCTTCCAGTTCTTTCATGTGCGCATTGGCGACTTCTTCTACTGTCACAAACATATCCCTGCTCTTGGTGCTTACTGTATTCAGGCGGCGCAGCATATATGCACGGATTTCCTGCGCATCACAATAAAACAATGCTGATTCATATTGCCACAATTCTTTCGGCTGATAAAACATATACTGACAGAAACTTTCCTTATAATCCTGTACAAATACACATTCTCCCGGTACACCGATATATTTTCCGATTCCCTTTAACATCTTCGACATATCAACATTCGTATACGGAACGGAAAACGTAATATAATCAATCTGTTCGAATTTCTTCAATGTCATGGAAATGAACTTTGCAAGAAGCCATACGCCATCATGGATTTTCCCGCCTACACGTACTTTTTTTCTTTTTACAGCTTTACGGAACAGATGAGTGACAATATCTCCCTCTCCCGCTTCTCTCAGTCGTTTTGCTTCCTGTCCATATACCCATCGTTCTTTATAATAGCCAAGGATCAGAGGAATCTGATAATTATCAACTGCTGCTTCCATCGTTTCCGGTTCTTCTTTATTTTCATCATAATAACTGATCTGACAATTCTTTTCATTCAGATCATAGCCCAGAACACTTCCTTTTTGCATTATCGTCTCCTCCTTTCATTTTAATATATCTTAAATATCTGATCTGCCATCTGTTCTTCTTCTTCAAACTCAAGCATGGCTTTCGAACGTTCCGCATCCGAATCCATATCTGTCATTGCATTCAGCATCTGATATTTTCCGGCAAATACACGTTCTTTATCTGTTTTCAGCGTCTTCTTGTCTGTTGTGATCATTTCTCCGTTTCCGGATTCCTGGAAATAATAATTCACTGATTCATCATTATAAAGGACAAATTGTTTTACATACAGGTTTTCATAGACCGGCATCATTGCCTCTGCCCGGTATCCCAGTTCTTCCCGGTCTTTTTGTTTCATCTTATAGTACAGTCTTACTTTTCCTCCCGGTTTACAGCGGTATGCTGCCATCACCTTATTATAGAGTTGTACTTCCCGCAACCATTCCTCTTTATAATTCATATAATATGGGAAGACTAGTTGTTTTTCGCACATTTCCCGTAGTACCTGATGAAGGACATCTTCCAGTTCACCTGTGTATTCTTTATCTGAATAATATTTCAGAAGTGCAATCTTACATACATCCGGCAGATCTTCTTTCTGATCACATTCATTTGCAATGATTTCAAATACACATTTTTCCAGACTTCGTCCATACACGATATATTCCCTTGTAACGTAAGCAAGATATGCCTGTTTTAAGCGGAAATATACATTGTCCGACAGATAATAATCTTCAAAAATATGCTCTTCCTCATACAATGTCTCCGAAAAGACCATCTGTGTAATGATCCGTTCACTGACCTTATAAGACGGAACCCCATATTGTTTTAATACTTTCCAGAGCCGCTTCATATCTCCGATTGCGCCACAGTAATACTCCGCAAGATACGTAAGTGTCACCTTGTCATACTGTCCTCTCCGGAACATTTCAAAAGCAAGATAACTTAAGAAGTCATCCTCCGTATAATTTTCTTCCCTGATTCTTCTGCTGCAAACCAGGAAGACATCCTTATCCTCAAATGAATCTATCCCCTTTGCCTGGATCTTTTCATAATCCGGTTTTTCTTTCTCCGGCTCCTGATTCCAGAATCCTGTAGATGCTGCATATTTTCTGCACATATCTACAAAACGCGGCTCATAAAACAGTCTTTTCGTCTCATATGGAATGGAATCCGTATAATGTCTGCCCTCTACAGACTCCCATACAATTCTCGATTCCTTATCATACAGATAAATGATAGCTCCATTCTTCGTATCATACGGGATACGCTGACGTACCGAACCATCTTTTTCAATTACCAGCACACATTTCATCCCGCGTACCTTTGTCCTTACTTCATAAGAATAACAGATGTCACGCATCGCCTCCATACGTTCTGCCGTCATCTCGTCTTCTCTGCAAAATCTTTTGTACAATGTACGCAGTGATTCTGTTATGTGGCGCTTTTCCAACTGTTCCCATGTAAATGCCACCATCTGTTCTCTGTAATTCAGATACAGATCTCCTGCCTGTTCCTCATGGATCACAAGACTTGCATACAGATACGCAGCCTTCTTATAATCGAGAGCATTTCCATGCATAAAATATAAAACCAGCGATTTCGGCAACGGTCCGTGCGCACTGTCTTCGTCGATTGTCATCATATAATATTCATAAAGCTGGGCAATCTTAAGATCCGAATCAACTGCCTTCTGATACCATGAAAAATACTTCTTTGCCGTTTTATTTCCTTTGATCAAAAGTGTACAGATCGTATTCAGTATCATCGGCTCTTCATACATCTTATAGATTCTTTCCAGGATTCTGAACAGATTGTCACTGTATTTTTTCTGCTGACTGGCAAAATTTGAAATATAAAGTGCCAGTTCTTTTGTCATCATGCGGTATTTGGTCGCAAAATTCAACACCTGAATCTCAAATGTGCCTAATTTCTTAAGAAGTATCGGCTTTTCCTGATAGCACAGATATGCTTCCAAATAGAACATTACTGCATGGATTCCATACTCAAACTGCTGTTCCAGAACTTCCAGACGTTTATAAGGATTCTTATATCTGTTGTCAAGATTCAGGATCATATAGAGCAGCCACCAGGAATCCTGATGACGCATATATGTCTTTCCAACCTCATCCAACACCCGTTCTTCATAGTTCACATCTCCGCGGATCTTTGCAGTCAGATACAGATAATAACAGTTTGTCAGCGGATCTTTTCCGATTGCGAACCGATTATAATTGTAATTCTCAAGAATCCATTTTGCTTCTTCCGTCTTGCCTCCGAGCAGATAGATATTACCAAGCATCAACTGATATACTTCATTCAGAGGATCCAGCTTACGCAGCGCTACCATCTTCTCAACTGCACTATCCACCCAGTGTTCCAGTGTCACTCTTCCTGCCACATATCCTACATATTCTTTGATGATCTGAGCCAGTAAAAGTTCCGGCATCCTGTGATCTTCGTCATACTCCTGATTCTGCAATACCTCAACTTCATAAGTGAGTGTCTCATATGGTGTCACGAACTTCAATGCTCCGTAATTCCGTCCGCCATGAAGTTTCTCTGCTCTTACCACATATTCGATCTCATGTGCATTTCCCACAAAATCTTCTGTGCTGATCTCAGGTCTGGACACCCGGATAAAATCACCGACTGTCTCAATATGGATTGGCATATATCCCCATGTATTTTTCATCAGAGTCAGTGTTCCCTTTGTCGACTCTGTCAGATCTTCGAATAGCATCCCCTCTCCCTGAAGCGTAAGGAAAATGCATTCTTTCTGTTTGATCCCTACCATGAATTCTTCCATGGCCTGTTCTCCGAGAGACCATTTGCGCATATTATCGTACAGATAGAATGTACGCTCATTCTCATATTTTAAAATCTCATAGAATTCTTTGGAACGGAAGAGCCTTCCCGCTTCTGAAAAATCCTTAATTGCAAGTTTGCGGAAATCATCGGTACTCTGTACTTTTCCATAGGTTGTCATCACATATGGTTTCTCAATGATTGCCGTAAAAGCCAGTTCAAACTCACCACCGGTACATACGACCGTGAACTTTCCTGCCTCTACATGTCCCGGACGAAGTCCCCGTCCGTCATACGTAAATTCCACTCTTGCCGGATTTCCCTCAAATCCCTGATCTTTAAAATGGACGCGGAAAGAAGACGAGTACACCAGTCCTCGTATCCTTCCCTCATTGTTTGCCCTCATTGTAAAACTTCCTCTGTATACTTCCCCTTCACCTATAATGAGTACCAGATTGGTCTCATCGAATATAACATCAGGTCGTATCAACTGAAAGTCGCCTTTTGAAAATTTTTGGATTTTATTTTTCAAGTCCTACACCTGCTTCTTTCGTTGCTTTTTTCTTAAAACATACTATAATAAATTATAGCATTGTTTGTCAACGAATAGCAATGCCGGAAAGAGAAAATATCAAAATTGTGTCGATAGGATGGAAAATTATGAAAAAAAAACCAGAATTTCACGGAAGCGATCTGGAAAAGATTGCAGATTATTATCACCTTGATAAGGAAAAGATTGTTTTGTTCGGTGCCAATGTAAACCCGCTCGGATTATCCGGACAGGTAAAAAAAGATCTCGCAGAACATCTGGATATCATCAGCAGTTATCCAGACAGAGATTATACAGATCTGAAAAAAGCAATTGCTGCATATACCAATACCTCGCTGGAACATATTGTTGTCGGAAATGGTTCTACGGAGCTTATCTCACTTCTGATCAGCCAGCGCGCACCAAAAAGAGCGCTGCTTCTGGGACCGACCTATTCCGAATATGCAAGAGAGCTGAATCTGGTCGGCGGCACACTGGAATATTATAATCTGAAAGAAGAACAGGATTTCAGACTGGATATTTCCGATCTAACCGATACACTGAAAAGTGATATTGATCTTCTGATCATCTGTAATCCGAACAACCCGACCTCTTCAGCCATCAGTACCGCTGATATGAAAAAGCTGTTAACCGTATGCCGGTCACTTGGTATCTTCGTTATGATCGATGAGACTTACATCGAATTCGCACCGGAAGGCACTTCCCTCTCTGCAGTTTCTCTTGTACCGGAATTCGACAACTTCATGGTCATCCGCGGTGTATCCAAGTTCTTCGCCGCACCTGGACTTCGCTTTGGTTATGGTCTCACCAGTAATCAGGCATTTCTTCAGACGCTTCTTACCCACCAGAATCCGTGGAGCCTGAACAGTGTCGGAGCTTATGCCGGAGAACGGATGTTGAAAGATACCGATTATATTAAGAAGACCTGGACTCTCATTGATTCCGAGCGCACCCGAATGTGCACAGAGCTTTCCGGACTGGATACCGTAAAGATTTATCCTGCTTATGCCAACTTTGTCCTTGTAAGGATTTTAAAAGAAGGACTCACTTCTTTCGATGTCTTTGAAAAGGCGATTCACCAGAATCTCATGATCCGGGACTGTTCTTCTTTCGAAAGCCTGAACGGAGAATATGTACGGTTCTGCATTATGAATCCAGAGGATAATGACCGGCTGTTGGATGTATTCCGTTCATTATAATCAATACAGAGAACCTGCCACCGGCAGCTTCTTCCGAATGCATGGCAATACAAACACCTGTCTGCGGCCCGATATCATTCCTGAAATGATCCAAGTTACAGACAGGTGTTTTTCATATTTTCCAATATTATTTTTTTAAGATCAATGCCATAAAGGTAAGTTCTTCATCACCGGTGTTCTTAATTCCATGTGCATCTCCGTCTTTACACAGGAACAAATCGCCAGGATTTGCCGGCTGTTTTTCGCCGTTATCGTCATAAGTTCCGTGTCCGGTCAGAATGAAGTAAGACTCTGTCTCACCATGATGATAATGGTATCCTACTTCACATCCCGGATCCAGATGAATCTTGGCATACATCTTACATGCTTCTCCAACTTCTTCCGAAGTAACCATTGCTTCTCTTACAATATAACCGTCTCCGCCATTTACATGTTCCACTTTTACCAGTTCTCTTTCGCCTTCTCTTGTCATTTTTAAGTTCCTCCTTGATTCGTAAAACATTCTAAAACAACAATACAACCTGAAAGATACAAAGTCAATGGTAAACCCTTAATCTTAATTCACGATCCGGTAATATTCCTTCGCAGTTATACTGTAAACGATGATATAGAATACCGCAAACAACGCTATCGTAATGATTGTGCATACCGCAAACAACGATACATTCGTAAGATTAATACTCCCAGAATTTTTGTCATTACTTTAAAGGCTACTGCAACATGGATCACTGCTACAACCAACGGCAGGAAGAATACGCTTAAGACCTGGCTTCTGATGGAACGCTTCACTTCTTTTTTACTCATGCCAACCTTCTGCATGATCTGGTAACGCCCCCTGTCATCATAGCCTTCCGATATCTGCTTATAATAAATGATCAGTACCGTTGCCATAATAAACATACTTCCCAGATAGATTCCAATAAAGAACAGTCCGCCGTACAATTCATAAAAAGAAGAACGGCTTAACATACGGCTTTCCATCATTCCGTCCGGGATCTTTTCATAAAATTCATTCTGTATCTGTTCCAGTGCCTCTTTTTGTTTTCCGTCATCTCCCTTCAGGTTGAATTTATCTGCATAAGAAAATGGCTCAATACGTTCAATCTGCTCTGCATTTGCAAATACAATGTATAATGTATTGTACATTTCTGCCGTACTCTTCGGCTGGCTCGTCATCTCGGACAGTTCTTTTTTCACCTGATAGTTCCGTCCTGCAATGTTTATCTCTTTTTTCCCACATTTACTGTTCGTGGTATAGGTCAGTATCTCCTGTTCCTCTAACGATACATTCCGTTTTTCTATCCGGTTATACTCATCCTGTGTCATCATCTCTACATAGTAGAAATGATTATCCGGATAATACTGATTCACATTTTCCAGTTTATCTCCCTTCAGAACCGCATTCATACTTCCATATCTGTACCAGACTCTGTCGGTTATTTTCACACCTGCTTTTTCACATTGCTCTTTCAGCAAACGTTCAATGATCTCTTCATGGTCCACATCTGCCTGTTTGCAGACAATTGAAACATCTCTTGGAAAACGTGAGTCCAGGATATCTTCCATTCCGGCATACAAAGATACCGTTGTGGATACCATAACCAGCACCATCGTGCTTAACACACAGATGTTTGCAAGCCCCGCTCCGTTTTGTTTCATACGATAGATCATGCCTGATACACTGGTAAAATGCTTTGGATTATAATAATAGGCTTTATTTTTCCGAAGCATTTTCAATACCACAATGCTTCCGGCAATAAAAAGTGCATAAGTTCCAATAATCACACAGACCACTGCAACAAAGAATTTCAAAAGTGCTTCTAACGGTGCCTCTGTTGTAAGTGCAATCCAGTAACCATTGCCAAGTGCCGCCACACCGACGATCACAAGCAGCCATCTGCTCTTCGGCTCTTTCTCCCCCTGATTGCCTCCATGCAGAAGTTCCACCGGATTCACCAGCTGTATCTGTAAAATGTTATATAAATACGTCAGAAGAAAAATTCCTGCAAATAATATGACAGTCTGTACAATTGCAGTCCCATTGACCGAAAACTGCATATCTACGCTATTGTGCAGAATCTTAAGGAGCAGCAGATACATCAGTTTCCCAAATATTATTCCAAACACCAGACCGCCAAGAATACTGATTCCCGCCGTCAGGATCGTCTCAACTGCCATCATTCGTGCAATATGCCGCTTTCCCATTCCAAGAATATTGTATACTCCGATCTCTTTCTTTCGTCGTTTGATCAGGAAACTATTCGTATAGAACAGAAAAATCACTGCAAATACAATGATCACACCCGTTGCATACTGAAGACATATCTTCAATGTATTCTGGGTAATACCTTCCCCCTTGCTCAGTGCGTCAATGATATAGAACATCATGACGGTCAGAACACCTGTAAAGATATAGGGTACATAGGTCTTACGGTTATTCTTAAGATTGGTCACAGCAAGTTTTTCATAGATGAAATTATTCATCCTCCTCACCTCCTGTGGTAAGAATCTTCAGCGTATCTGAAATTCTTTCATACATTTCTTCGTTCGTAAGATTCCCCCTGTAAAGCTGATGGAATACTTTTCCGTCCTTGATAAAAAGCACCCTTTTCGCACTACTCGCCGCTTTCACACTATGTGTCACCATAACAATCGTCTGACCTTCCTGGTTAATCGTTGTAAAAAGATTCATCAGACTGTCTGCCGCTTTCGAATCCAGTGCTCCCGAAGGTTCATCGGCAAGAATCAGCTGTGGTTTCGTGATCAGCGCTCTTGCAATTGCAGCTCTTTGTTTCTGCCCACCAGACACCTCATATGGATATTTCTCCAGTAGTTTTTCAATTCCAAGTTTTTCTGCAATCGGTTTTAATCTCTTTTCCATCTCCGGATATTTCTTTCCGGATAATACCAGTGGCAGGAATATATTATCCTTTAATGAAAATGTATCTAACAGGTTAAAATCCTGAAATACGAAGCCGAGATTCTGACGTCTGAACGTTGCGATCTCTTTTTCTTTTAATTTTCCCAGATCCCTGTCTTTTAAATAAACCTTTCCTTCTGTCGGTTTATCAAGTGCCGCCAGAATATTCAGCAAAGTCGTCTTTCCCGATCCAGACTCTCCCATGATTGCAACATATTCCCCGCGTTCTACCGTAAAATTCACATCTCTTAAAGCCTCTACCTGATTGCTCCCAAAACGAGTCGTATATATCTTCTTCACATTTTTTACTTCCAGTAATGACATAAGTTTTTCTTCCTTTCTTTTTAAGATTTCTTCTTTACGGTATCTATTATAAAAAAAGAGGAAATATCCTGCCATCGAAGCATGTGACATTTCCCCTGTTTAATCTTACATTCCTGTAAGGTTTTCTCTTTTTGTCTGATCGTTATTCCGGATTCCATTCTTGCCTTGTCAATTCCAGATATACACGGGTTCCTTTTCCCACCTCTGAATCAATCCATATCTTATGTCCCATCTTATCCATGATCTTTTTGCAAAGATACAGTCCAATCCCTGTAGACTTCTTATCTGCTCTTCCATTATATCCGGTAAACCCTTTTTCAAACACTCTAGGAAGATCTTCTGCCTGAATACCGATTCCATTATCCTCGATCACCAGACACTCCCGTCCTCTTTTTTCTTCCAGACAGATTCTGATCTCGCCGCCATTCTTTGTGTATTTCAAAGCATTAGACAGAATCTGTTCTGTCACAAACTCCAGCCATTTTTCATCTGTAAGAACTATTCGTTCCACCGGCCGGTAATCCAGACGGATCTTCTGAAGAATAAACATCTGAGAATATTTCCGGACAGACTGTTTCAGAATCTTATCTAAAGATACCTTCTCAAACTGCAGATCCCCGGACATATCTTTCATGCGGAGATACGTCAGCACCATCTCCACATACTGTTCCATTTTAAAAAGTTCCATCTTCATCTCTTTTAATTCCGGCAGTGCCGGGTTTTCATCTTCCACCGATTGCAGCAATATGTGCATCGCAGCGATAGGTG
>OIYE01001402.1_pt1 | contig 12432 bp, 12 predicted proteins | sample 1588091 | NCBI WGS metagenome assembly OIYE01 (sample SAMN03283265) | human gut metagenome | biome: human-associated habitat; material: feces | host: Homo sapiens | place: USA | collected 2013 | reverse complement strand
TACAAGCTTACTATGCTTTGCTTGAATTCCTCTGTATACTTGGTGTTTTCCATGTCTTTCTCTCCTTTTTTTATTATTATACCATCTTTCGCTTTTAGCTGTCCACTTTTTTAGTATAGCACCAATCGGGAAAAACTTCGGAACAGATATCAAGGCTTACATACACAGGCGGTTACAACAGGACAATAGACTATACATATGACAATAACGGAAACATAAGCAGGATAGGATATTCCGTTTATGTATATGATGAAGCAGGACAGTTAATTAAAAACCTAGACAGCAGAAACGGAAACGGAGTACAATATACATATGATAAGGGCGGAAATATTGTCAGTATCGACAAGCTTGAAAAGGGATTGAAAACAGAAAACATAGGCACATATGTATACGGTAATGCAAATTGGAAGGACTTACTTACAGAATACAACGGAAACGAAATAACTTATGACGAGATAGGAAATCCGCTGACCTATTATAACGGCACAGAGCTCAAATGGACAATGGGGCACAGACTAAAATCAGCGGTGAGGTCTGACGGAGTAAAGATAAAATATACTTACAATGCTGATGGATTAAGAACAAGCAAAACAATAAACAATGTAAAATTCAATTATTATTGGAATGAGAATAAACTTACAGGGCAAACTTTTGGAGGAAATACAATGTATTTCCGTTATGATGGGGATACACTGATAGGCTTTGAGTACAACAACAATCAGTATTATTATGTAACCGATTTGCAGGGAGACATCATAGCGATATTAAATTCAAATGGTAACTGCGTTGCAGAGTATAAATATGATTCATGGGGAAACTGCACGGTAACAAAGGACACAGAGTATATCGCAAGTGTTAATCCGTTACGTTACAGGGGTTACTACTTTGATAGTGATACAGGGTTGTACTATCTACAATCGAGGTACTATGACAGTAATACGGGACGGTTTATTAATGCAGATGATTTTGATATGCTACAATATGGAGTAGGGAATCTGTTTGCTTATTGTGATAACAATCCTGTTAATTTTATTGATCATACAGGAAATTATAGTGTAAACAATGCTTTAAGCTATGCAAAAAAGTGGTGGAATGGTAAAAACAGCAAGTATAGATACTACACTTTTGGTGATTGTGCTAACTTTGTTTCGCAATGCTTGTATGCAGGTGGATTACATAAAATGGACGGCGTTGGAAGAAAAAGTGGCTGGCATAGTTATAAGAAAACGAAAAAGGTGTTATTTATTAAATACACATCATGGGATATTTCAGAATCTTGGAGTTTAGTTAAAGGATTACAAACGTGGTTAATACATACAATGCATTATCGTCAGCATTTAATAACTAGTAAGTCCGAATTAACAAAAATAATAAAAAACGGAAGCTTAAAACCAGGAGCTGTCGTGTTGATGAGTACCAAATATAACGGAAGGTTAAATCATGCGGTCATAGTAGGTAGGGTTACAAAAAGTAATGCATATTACTATGCTCATACATCAAATAGAGATGCAAATTCAAACGATTATGGTTTAATAGATTATTTTAATGATGCACCAAAAAAGAAAAACGGATATATTGCAGTATTCTATATATATTGATTAAATTTAATAAGGAGATTATGTTATGAAAAAATTGTTTTCAGTTAATACAGCGTTTTTAATAATATTTTTATTGATTTGGATATTTGAAATTTTTTGTAGTTTTAGTTATAATTCAATTCTTATTGAAAATAAATCGTCAATTATAATCGCAGCAGTATTGTGCGCATTGCTAATTTTTTATATTTTTTTAGTAAGTTTAAAATTGGTTATATGGGTATAATTAGTTTAATTATAATTTCTGGTGTTACTCTTTTAATATTGAAAGATAGTATATTGTTTTATTTACCTATTTATCATAATGAGCGTTTTGTAATAAGAGAATGTATTGTAATATATTATACATTGTTAACTTTTACATTTTCAATTGTGTGTGGTATTATTTCTGTTATATATAGATTTAAACATTCATAAACTTAATTTGATTGATATAAAAGTATCCTATCGTATAAAATTTAATATAAAACACCGGAGGAATTTTATTTTTTCAAGGATAAGCTAATATAAGTTTAGAGTGCAGATAATTCTGCACTCTTTTTATTGACATAACATACAAATAAATGATAAATAATTGTATAAACATATGAATTTATACAAAATATTAACAAATGTATTGCTGTAATGTAAATAATATGATAATATATTATTGCACTATCCAGTATATTACATGATTCGATAAAGGCTGTAAACCGGATTTGTGACATAATATTTGACGGAGGTAAAAACATTGAAGAAATTAATATCAAAACTGCTATCAGGGACACTGGCGCTGATGTTTGTAGGTCAGATAATGATCTACGGCGACGGCAGTTCACAGGGTATAGCCCATGCGGAAACTATTCAGCAAATCAAGAATGACATTCAACTGTCAAAAAATGCAGACGAACTTTCACAGGAATTTGACTCGGCAATTGAAGGACTTGGAGAAGTAGACTATTTCAGCGTAAATGAAAATAAGTCCAAAGCCGTAAAAAAGGCACAGTCAAAAGCATCAAGCGGACTGAACATTACAGGATATGTGGGTCAGTACGGTACAAATTCCGACCTTTCAAAAGTAAAAATCCTTATCTTTAATGATTGGGATTTAGCAGCAGAAGCATATGCAAATGCAGACGGTTCATTCAGCGTATCTGCAGGAGGACTCGGAGCGTCAACCAATGTTAAGATTGAATGTGACGGATATCTTCCTCGGTTTTACAAGAACATGGGACACGGCTCATATCAGTTCGGTACAGCAGACAATCCGGAAATGCTTTATCCCGGTGACAGTACATATAACGAGAATGATAATGACCAGTGGAGCGATGAGGTTATAAACGCAAACGACGCTTCATATGTACAAGGCTTTATAGGCAAGCGCAAGGCAACAGGAGATTATGTTGCCGATTTCGATATGAACGGTGACGGCAGCATTGACGCCGAAGATTTAGATATCATAGACCGTGATCATTATGAGAAAAAAGAGGGCGAGGACGGATATATATCTGAACTTGACATTGACGGCGATGGAATTATCGACGCTGACGATTACAATTATATTCTGGAAAATCACAGCGGTTCTTATGTAGGCGATGATGACTTCAAGGAATACATGGATAAGGACAAAGACGGAGTTATCACAGAAGCAGATTACAATTGGTTTGCAGGATATGCAAGTCAGTTTGACGGCTATACTCCCGGAGCAAACTATATTTACAACATCAAGCTGACGGGTGACTGCTATAACGAAACGGGAATGTGGCTGTATAATACAAATCTGGATTTGAACGGTCATGAACTTGTTATAGTCGGAAATATGGCGTTTATGACAAGTAATCTTGACTTGTTAGACGGAGTAACGCTAAACCTTAACGGCGGTCAGCTGGGTATAATCGGTGAATTTAACTTCGGACAGGCACAGAGTTATGATAAACTGATCATGACAAACTCTGCCGATGTTTTGATGGTAACTGAAAACTGGTACTATACAACTCTTGCAGACTGTGAGGGGTTATGGACTGACGGAATAATACTATTCTACGGACAGCACTGGAATGTAAATGAAGCTGCGGGAGAAAAGGCGATTTATTCAAGCGGAAATCATTCTATAGTTTTCTATTATCCTTATGGCAAACAGACTATATTGTGGGACAACCCCGAAACATACATAAACAACGAGGACGGAAGTCTGAATACTCAAAGAAGATTTAACTTTGACAATCCAAACGGACTTATTTTCCCATATGGATACTCATCGGACAGATACTGGTTCCGCCCATGGTTCAGACCGTATGACGAGCCTGACTATACACTTTACAGAAAAGGCATGGAAATAGGTGACGGAGTTCACATTGCAACAGGTAACTACACAAAATCTTTCACAGATTTAAGCATCGCATCACCGGGAGTAAAGTCGGATTTTGTTCGTACCTACAACTCAATGAACGAAGAAGAAGGAAGTTTCGGTATAGGCTGGGACTTCAATATTGATGTGAGCAAAATTGTAATGCCTGCCGAGGGATACTATCAGGTAGTATTGTCTGACGGTTCGAATACAACATTCAAAAGCAGCGGAAACGGATTTGAGTGTCTGAACGCTCACAGCAAAATGGAGAAAGACGGTGACGGCTATATTATAACAAATGCCGCACAGTCAAAATATCATTTTACTGCCAAAGGCGAGTTAGATTGGGTAAAGGACGCCGAAGGAAATATCCTGACTATTTCTGCTATGTCCAACAATCAGAGAATAGTGACAGATTCCACAGGCAGAACCTATAAAATCAACTATAACGGTAATAAAGAGCATCTTCGTGTAACAAAGATAGAGGATACTTCTGCCGGAAGAACGGTAACATACAGGTACAACGGAGATTTTCAGTTAATATCTGCAACAAGCGTATCAGGTGGTACTGAGAAGTACGAATATGACGGCAACGGAAGACTCTGCAAGATAACAAACTGCTATGACGAAGTAACAGATCAGATAAACTATCTGTCACACGGCGAAGTTAATTACCTCATAAATTCCGCAGGACTGAAGCAGGAGTACACCTATGACAAGGGACAGAAACAGACAGGTCTAAAGGAATATGACGGAGACAAGCTTGTTAAGACTTTTAAATATGACTACGATGAAAAGTATGCTGTTAAGACCAATAAGGTTGAAACAGACGGACAGACATATGAAGTCGACAAAATCACTTACAACATGGTTGACGGAAAGAACAAGTATGACGAAATGTCCGAAAGCGTTGATATCATGGGCAATACTACCAAGTATGAGCATGATGAAAACGGAAATGTGACAAAGACGATCAATCCAGACGGAACATATACTTTAGCAAATTACAACGATAAAAACAGCCTTATTGCTTCCGTTGACGAAATGGGATATGCGACAATCAAGGCATATGACAAAAACGGAACGAGAATACTAAAGGAAGCGGTAAGTGTGAATCCGCTTTCACAGGCAGATATAAATACTGTAACTTCAAAGAATTTTAATCCGATAACATATCTTGCAGCTCATGAAAGCAGCTATGCGATAACAAGTCATGAATACTATGCCGACAGCTATGTAAGCGGAGTAGTGGGACTAATCAAAAAGACGACCGACCCTGTTGGGAACATAACGGAGTATGATTATTACAAATCGGGCAACGGCAAGGGACTTCCGAAATCCAAGACAATTAAAGACGGAAACACTGTTGTAAACAGTGTTGAGTATGAGTACAATTCACAGCTTCAGGTGTCTAAAGAAAAGACAAGCGTTGATATTTCAAAAGGCGTTTATGCTGTTAAGGAATATGAGTACGATAAGTTCAACAATGTAACCAAAGTAAAGGATTACGGAACGGGAAATACTGCTGCTGTTACAATTTCAGAATATGACAAACTCAGCAGAAAAACAGCGGAATACAGTCCGAATTATTCAGCAGATAAAAGTCATGGAACACTGACAGAATATTATCCAAGCGGCAGTGTAAAAAAGCAGACTGATGCACTGGGCAATGTAACTTCTTTTAAGTATGACGCATACGGAAATGTTACAGAGAAAACCAATCCTGATAAAACAATAAACATAACCGAATATGACGGATTACAGCGTGAAAAAACAACATATTTCAAGTGGAAGGCAGAAGCTGAAAAACAGATTCTTACGTCTACGGAATATGAGTTTGTAAAACACGGATTTAATGTATACACAGCTCTTGACAGTTGTACTTCCAAGTCATGAAGCGGGCTTAAAACGATCAAGAAAACATATATCACTGCAGAAAAACAAGTTTTGACGGAAACATTTGCCGATTTCAGAGGAAATGCTGTTACTGAAAAGACAAACGGCGAAACCAAGAGAACAAGTGCATATTACGCAAACGGACAGCTTGCAAGACAGACCGACGCATTGAGAAATACCACAAAATATGAGTACGGTTATTTAAACAAGCTGACCACAACCTATACTCCTTTCAGCGGTAAGGAAAAGTATTCGATTACAGAAAATGAGTATGACAAGAACGGTAATGTAATCAAAACAATCCAGACTGTTGATGACAATAAAAACAGCGTTACTCAGAATAAGTACAACGCAATGGGACTGTTGGAACAGGTAACACTGAGCGGAACAGGTTCAAAGGATAAAAATATTTCAAAGTATTTTTACAATAATGCCGGTGTTCAGATAAAGATGTACACAGGCATGTCATCGGAAAATGATACATCGTATTTGACAACAAATTATGAGTATGATAACTGGCTGAGAGCGGTAAGAACCACCGACAGCACAGGCTATAACTCAGGTACAATAACCTATGACCTGAACGGAAATGTACTTACAAACACAGATGCAAACGGCAATGTAACAACAAATACCTATGATGCACTAAACCATGTGCTTACTTCAAAGACTGTAAATTCTAAAGATTCCAAAAAGAATGTCAGCAAGTCATATGAATATGACAATATGGGCAGGATTTCAAGAGCTGTAACCGATGATTTGACTACATACTATGCTTATGATGATTTAGGCAGAAAGAGCGAGGAAGTTGAAAGTAAGGACGGATATTCAACCTTCAAGGGATTTTTCTACGAGGGCGTTTCGCAGTATACAAGACAGCAGATAGTCGGAATAAATAATCTTTTAATGTATTCATACACAAGCTATGAATATGACAGTGAAATGAGGCTTATCAAGGTAAAGGAAACAGGGGAAGAAACAGTTTCATATACCTATGACAGAAACGGAAACAAGAAGTCGGAAACCCTTGCAAACGGAGTAGTTTCGACTTATGATTACAATAATGCCAATAGAATAGTAAAGCTTGTTAACAAAAAGGGCAATAGTACCATATCAAGCTACGAATATTCATATTATTTAGATGGTTCTGACGCTTGCAAAGTAACAGAAGAAAATGGTATAATAGAAACTACGGAATACGAGTATGACGGTTTGAAAAGGCTGACAGAGGAATCTGTTGAGAAAGGAAACAAAACAGATACCTATTCATACGAATATGACGATTACGGCAACCGTTCCAAGATGACGGCAACAGGTTCTGAGGAATTTGTAACTGAATACAGCTACAATAACGCTCAAGGAAAATACACTGCGTTGCTTCAGAAGGAAGTTAAGACAGTCGAGTGTGAAGAAAATCCGCTTGACCTGAACAGCAATGTTAAGCAGACGGTTTACACCTATGATGCTAACGGTAACCAGATTACCAAAACTGCTGAGGGTAAGACTGAAACTAATACTTATGACGGTCTGAATCAGCTTATCGGCTTCACTGACGGTGAAACGACTGCAAGCTACAAGTATAACGCAAGCGGTCTGAGATATGAGAAAACCGTTAATGGAGAAACGATAAATCATGTTTGGGACGGAAATAAGCAGATAGTAGCAGATGTAATTGACAACCAGTTCTATGAGGCTGACTGTTATATTCGTGGAACAAACCTTGTAGCTAAGTATAACTACTGGAACGGTAAGAAAACTGAGTACACTTACTATACTCAAAACGCTCACGGCGATGTAGTAAATCTAACTGACAAAGACGGAAAGGTAACTAAGAGCTACAGATATGATGCGTTCGGTGTTGAAAAAAACATTGATGAAAATGATACAAATGCTTTCCGTTACTGCGGTGAATACTACGACAAGGAAACAGCTACTGTTTATCTGAGGGCGAGATATTATAACCCAAGTACCGGTAGGTTTATTTCAAGGGATAGTTTTGTGGGTAAAAATGAAGATCCTCTGAGTTTGAATCTTTATACTTACTGCGCTAATAATCCGATTTATTATAGTGATCCTACGGGACATATTTTTGTTTTGGATGATGTGGCTATAGGAATTGGAGTAATTGCAGCAGCATGTATCATTTATAGTTCGGCAGTTTGTACAAATGCTACAACATCATCAAAAAAGAATATCTCCTCTTGAAAATAAATCGATAATGGCACAAATAAAAAACCACTTATCGTTATATTTATAAATCGTGAAATAATGTTGGCAATGACTTGCTTGACCGAATATGCGTCAAAGGGAGTGGACAGCATAATAAGAAAAATGGTTAATGATATTTTTGGAAGAGATGATATATTAGAACGACTTCCAATTTACTTTATGAAAGAAAGCTATAAGAGAAAATCCCAAGCATCCAATGATAATATCTGTAGTTTTAACGGAAGAAAGATTCAATTTAGTACAGTACATAAGGTGAAGGGAGAAACACATGATTCTACACTTTATTTAGAAACATAAAAGCAAAGTTCATCAGATTTGAAAAGAGTTTTATCATACTTAAAGGGGACTAAGTCCAGAATTAGTCCATTATGTAGCACCCGTTATTGGCTGTGGGAATCTGCCTGTCTGCAACAGAAGTACCGAGGATTGCTCAGATATTTGGACTGCAAGCGTTAAGGTAAATATGATGTCCGTCAGTCATACTGTTTCTATGGGCGCTTAGGCTATCGGTTTGATTAAGGGAAAGGCTTGATTTTAGTTTGACATTCAACATATTTTGTAGTAAAATGAAGAAAATCTGTTAGAGTGACAAATCTGAATTTTTGAAACAATCTCATTGCATAGATATTCTAAACTGATCATGCTTAAGAAAGGTGGAATATGGAACTTAATACGTTATATCGCCCTATAACTTCAACTCCTTTTAGGCATAGTGTAAGCTATGCGGAGTTTGAGCCTTGCGCCGCGTTGAAACCGTATATAAGGTGTTTCTGGGGAACGACCGTCCCCACTCTACAATCGCCGGAGAGTACGCTCGTTATTCCCGACACCTGTATGGACATCATTTTCTGGGCAAATCATACTGATAATACAGTATCAGGTGGTTTTTGCGGCATTGATGACAGAACATTTATTTCGAACAGCGACAGCGGAAAAATGGAATTTACTTTCGGTATCCGCTTTTATCCTTGGGGAGCTGCGCCGTTTTCAGAGGATAAACTCAAAAACACAAAGAACTCTTTTTTCAGTGCGGAAGAACATTTCTCAAAACTGACAAGGAAGATTAAACCCCTTGTTTTTGACGCTGTTAATGTTGAGGAATTAATACCCGTAGTTGAAAAGGTTTTGCTTGACAGCTTCAACGCAAAACATCAAAACAGTGCTATTACCGAAGTAGTCGGATCAATTATTGAAAAAAGGGGAAATCTGCATATAGGCAGCTTATCATCGGATATTTACATCAGCGAAAGGCAGCTTGAACGGATTTTCGCCGAATATATCGGCTGCTCGGTCAAATGTTTGGCGGCGCTCATAAGGTATCAATTTCTGTGGAATGAAATTCTGTACAACCCAACTTTCAAAATAATGGACGCTGTGACAAAGTATGGTTATTTTGACCAATCACACCTACTCAACGATTTTAGGAAATATCACTCAATGAATATAAATCAAGCAAAATCTCACGCTTTATCCAAAATTTGAAATATGTCGGTTTTTTACAAGAAATTCTCGAAAGCATCTGATATAATTATGTCGAAAGGGGGCATATATATGTCTGAAATCAACGTATGCGGCTCTGTGTGCGAGGGCTGCTATTGCCTTGACAAGATTTGCAAAGGCTGTAACGAATGTGAGGGAAAGATTTTTCACGCAGGTGGTAATTATTGTCCGATATATGACTGCGCTGTAAATCAAATGGGTTTTAAGAATTGCGGAGAGTGCGATAAAATACCTTGTGATATATGGAGAAAGACACGTGATCCCAACTACTCTGACAAGGAATTTGAGGCTAATATTGCTGTAAGGCTTAAGCGCTTGGAAAAGGGTATTTGAGAAGAGATAAGTATGGAAACATTTGATGATTTCATGAAACTGGATATCCGTGTGGGGATGATTACGGAGGCAAAATTCTTTGAAAAAGCAAGGAAACCTGCATACCAACTAAAGGTGAATTTCGGCGCTGAGATCTGCGAGAAAAAGTCTTCAGCGCAGATTACTGACCACTACACTCCGGAGGAGTTGATTGGTAAGCAGATACTGGCGGTGGTCAACTTCCCGCCAAGGCAGATTGCTAATTGTCCTGAAACGCCTCCTCTCCGACTGGCATGAAACGTGTGCGTAAAAGTGAAAATGTTCGGAAAAGCGGGAGGTAGATAAAGCACAGTAAGTCATAAACTTAAAAATACTGAATAAAATGTACTATAAAAAAAAGAAACGAGGCAAATCATGAAAAAACCAAAAATAACCGAGCTTCTGATTTTTATTGTGGCAACAGAATTGGTTGGAGCTTTATCTGGACTTCTGGCGGGAAATTCATTTTCATTTTACAAGGAATTGATAAAACCGCCGCTATCGCCGCCGGGCTGGCTGTTTCCTGTAATGTGGGCAATTTTGTACGCATTAATGGGAATTTCTGCTTTTATTATTTATACTTCGAATGCGAAAGAAAAATGTCCAGCTTTTATCATTTATGGAACGCAGCTCTTTGTAAATTTCATGTGGAGCATTGTATTTTTCAGATTCAAAATGTTAAGACTTTCTGTTGCAGTAATTCTGACTTTGCTGGGGTTAATTATTGCAATGATTATTATATTCCACAGAATTCGTCCGTCAGCCGCTTATCTGAATATCCCGTATTTGCTGTGGATATTATTTGCTTCGTATCTTAATATCGGTATATTATTATTGAATTGAGTCGCTTCTGCGGCTCTTTTTTATTGTGAAAAGAAAGATAAAGGTGATAAAATGTCAGCAGCGGTTGCGGCGGCTCTGAAGAAAATAGCCGCATTTATTCTCAGCGACAAAGAGCTTCGTGTCAAGTTTTTTTGATAATCGGGAGCATTGTCTGCGGTTTTCTTGGACTGCTCTGTCTTCCGGTTGTAGCTATAGTAAGCCTTGGAAACATGGAAATAGAGCTTCCCGAAATAGACAAGAGTATGTTTAACGAAGCAGCTTCTTAGCAGCGATCAGCAGGCTCAGCTTGCAAATTTACAGAATCAGGGACAGGCTATCGAGGACGCTATGACGACAGCGGAAGTCGGAAATCAGACCATCAAAGGCAGCTCATATACCTGTCTTTTTGGTTACTGTAAGTGTTCAAGCGGAGAAATTGGCGGCTCTGGAAATGTATCTTGGGCAGAAAAATATGAAGCTGCCGGAGGAACTTGAAAAGTACTCCAGTTGCAATAGCAAGTGGATATATATCATATTAAAAGTTATTTTTAAAAGGAGGTATTTGAAATGAACACTTAAGGCAAATGAAAAAAAGAAAGTTTTCTTTTATTGTACTTCTTGATATGTACGATATTGGATACAATCCTAATGTTTCCGTTTGAAGATGTACAGCTTGCAATGTGGAGATTACAGACGTATGATCAGTTCGGAGGAACATGGCTTTCAGATTATGTACCGAACATAAAATTTTGCAAAAAATCCGGACAACTTTTACAAAAAGAATTGACAAAATAACATTGATAGCGTATAATTAAAGTAATGGGTACAATACGAAAGGGTTGATTTCTATGTACTATAATGAAAAACGAAAAGCAATCACGGCAAAGTATGTTAAAACGCACCTTGACGATATCAAGATTCGTGTTCCAAAGGGTGAACGAGAGAAACTAAAAGCTGTCGCTGCTGAAATGGGCATGAGCATGAATCAGATGTTTATCAAGGCTGTGGAGGAATATATTGAGAAGAACTATAAACCAGAAGCAGAAAATAAAATAGATTGACAAATCGGAATTTGGAGGAGCAAAATAATGGCAATCGACAAAGCTGACTGGCACTGGGATAGTGCTGAGAAAACATATCGAAAAAAGCACAATATTACAGGAGAACTTACGGAGGAACAGATTGAAAAAATTTGGTTGTATGCTTCAAATCATATCGGCTTATTTATCAAATGGGTGATTAACAATAATTTTCAGGGAGAAGATGCAGACGCAGAAGATTGTCAAAAAGTTCGTGACGGACTCATGACCGGCTCTGAATATTTAATGTACGATTTAGATGGTAAACTCTTGGAGGAAGATGTAAATACAGATATTCTTGAATTTGTCAGACAGTACTACGGAAATGAGTATTTCAATGATTACTGTGAAACTTGTCCATGTGATATTTCATGTGATCTGTATGATTTCATTTCCGGTATAAATGATTACAACGCTTTAAAAGTACGGATTGATGCTGCATATAAAAAATTTAAAGAAAAGTAAATTAGAATTTATGGAGGTATTTATCTTCCTTATTTTCTAAAAATAAGGAAGATAACAAAAGTGAGTTTATCGATGTAAAGATTGAAAAGTTAATTGAATGGAATGAACCAAATGTCCGGATTCATACAAGCTTACTATGCTTTGCTTGAATTCCTCTGTATACTTGGTG
>OIYE01001397.1_pt1 | contig 12454 bp, 8 predicted proteins | sample 1588091 | NCBI WGS metagenome assembly OIYE01 (sample SAMN03283265) | human gut metagenome | biome: human-associated habitat; material: feces | host: Homo sapiens | place: USA | collected 2013 | reverse complement strand
ACGTGATACATCAGTACCAGAACAATGGATATAATATCGTCCTCGACGTGAACAGCGGAGCTGTACATGTTGTGGATCAGGAAGCGTATGATGTCATCGAAGTGCTTAATCGCATGAATGAAGATCATACAGTGGAGACATTGAAATCTCCGGAAACAGCAGAAGCATTGAAAAAAGAGCTTGGAGAGAAATATTCTGAGAAAGATCTGCTGGATATTTTAGAGGCAGTAACAGAACTGACGGAACAGGGACGTCTGTTTACAAAAGACATTTATGAGGGCTTTATCGACGTTGTAAAGCAGCGTAAGACAGTTGTTAAGGCTTTATGTCTTCATATTGCACATGACTGTAACCTTGCCTGTAAGTACTGCTTTGCGGAAGAGGGAGAATATCACGGCCGCAGGGCTTTGATGTCTTACGAGGTTGGTAAGAAAGCACTTGATTTCCTGATCGCGAATTCAGGAACAAGAAGAAACCTTGAAGTTGACTTCTTCGGTGGTGAGCCGCTGATGAACTGGCAGGTTGTCAAAGACCTGGTTGCTTACGGAAGAGAGCAGGAGAAACTTCATGACAAGCATTTCCGTTTCACACTTACAACAAACGGAGTTCTTTTGAACGATGAAGTTCAGGAGTTCGTGAACAAAGAGATGGACAACGTTGTCATCAGTCTTGACGGAAGAAAAGAAGTGAATGACCAGATGCGCCCGTTCCGTAACGGAAAAGGAAGCTATGATCTGATCGTTCCGAAGTTCCAGAAGCTGGCAGAGAGCCGTAATCAGGAGAAGTACTACATTAGAGGTACATTTACAAGAAATAACCTGGATTTTTCCAAGGATGTAGAACACTTCGCAGATCTTGGATTCAAGCAGATGTCAATCGAGCCTGTAGTAGGTGATGACACAGAACCATATGCAATCCAGAAAGAAGATCTTCCACAGATCTTTGAAGAATATGATAAACTCGCAAAATTCCTGATCGAGCGCGAGAAGAGCGGAAGAGGATTCAATTTCTTCCACTTTATGATCGATCTCGAAGGAGGACCGTGTGTGTCCAAGCGTCTGTCCGGCTGTGGTTCAGGTACAGAGTATCTGGCAGTGACACCGTGGGGAGATTTCTACCCATGTCATCAGTTTGTAGGACAGGAAGAATTCCTCATGGGAAATGTCGATGAGGGAATTACAAAACCGGAGATTGCGGAAGAATTCCGTGGATGCAGCGTATATTCCAAGGAAAGCTGCAGAATCTGCTTTGCCAGATTCTACTGCAGTGGTGGCTGTATGGCGAATTCTTACAAGTTCCACAATACAATCCATGATACTTACGAAGTGAGCTGTGAGATGGAGAGAAAACGTGTGGAATGTGCGATCATGATAAAGGCTGCCCTGGCGGATGAAGAACAATAAAGTTAGAGAGCAGCAGTCAAGAAAGGAAAGAAAGAGATGAAGAAAGGTAAGAGTATTCTCAGCCTCATTCTCGTAATCGCAGTTACAGCACTCTTCGGTATGACCTGTGTGCTTGGACTTGATTTAAAGGGAATGGGAGCTGCGAAGAACATCAATCTCGGTCTTGACCTGGAAGGCGGAGTCAGCATTACATATCAGGTAAAAGGTGACAAGCCATCTCAGGCAGACATGGATGACACCGTGTACAAGCTTCAGAAACGTGTGGAGCAGTACAGCACAGAGGCACAGGCTTATCAGGTTGGAGACAACCGTATCAGTATCGAGATTCCGGGTGTGAGCGACGCAAACAAGATCCTGGAAGAACTTGGACAGCCGGGTTCACTGTACTTTATCAAGCATAAAGACAGTGAGGGAAATGAAAACTATTCCCTGACAGCTTCCGGATATACACTGAATAAGTCAATCGACGAACTGAAAGATACAGACTCCATCGTACTGACAGGTACAGAAGTAAAGACAGCTTCAGCCGGAGTGCTCAACGACTCAACAACAGGAAATAAAAAGTATGGTGTTGATCTTGAGTTGACAGATGAGGGTGCAGAGAAGTTCAAGACAGCAACAGAAGAAGCTTATAACAACAATAATGATACAATTGCCATTTACTACGACGGAGCACTGATTAGTGTGCCAAAGGTAAATGCAGTGATCGAGAATGGAAAAGCTCAGATTTCAGGAAACATGGATTATGAAGAGGCTGATAACATCGCTTCTACAATCCGTATCGGTGGACTGAATCTGGAACTTGAAGAGCTTAGTTCAGAAGTAGTAGGAGCACAGCTTGGACAGGACGCTCTGAAAGGAAGTCTGATCGCAGGTATCATCGGTCTGGCAATCGTATGTGTATTCATGTGCTGGGTATACCTCCTTCCGGGACTTGCATCCAGCCTTGCACTGATTCTTTACACAGAACTGATCTTAATCCTTTTAAATGCATTTGATATCACACTGACACTTCCAGGTATCGCAGGTATCATCCTTGGTATCGGTATGGCGGTAGATGCGAACGTTATCATCTTCGCCCGTGTGAAAGAAGAGCTGACAGCAGGAAAGAGCGTACACGCTTCACTGAAATCAGGATTCCAGAAAGCGATGTCCGCAATCGTTGACGGCAATATCACAACATTGATCGCAGCAGGCGTGCTGTGGCTTCGCGGAAGTGGTACTGTCAAGGGATTCGCCCAGACACTTGCACTGGGTATCGTCGTATCCATGTTTACAGCACTCGTGATCACAAGACTGATTATCTTTGCATTCTATGGAGCAGGCATCCGCAATGAGAAAGTATACGGAAGACATCTGAAAGAACGTAAACCGGTTGATTTCCTTGGAAAGAAAAAGATTTTCTTCATTGTTTCCATCATCCTTTGCCTGGCCGGACCGGTCATGATGGGCGTGAACCATGCAAGAGGAATCGGTGCGATGAACTACAGCCTTGATTTTGTAGGCGGTACTTCAACAAATGTAACATTTGATAAAGAATATACTCTCGAAGAGATCGACAGCCAGATGATCCCAAGCCTGGAAGAGATCACAGGAGATAAGAATATTCAGGTTCAGACAGTAAAAGACAGCAATCAGGTAGTCTTCAAGACACAGACACTTGATCTTGAGAAACGTGAAGCACTTGCTTCTTATCTGAATGAGAACTACGGGGTAGAGGCATCCGACATTGCAACAGAAAATATCAGCTCAACAGTAAGTTCCGAGATGAGAAGAGACGCTGTTATAGCTGTGATCATTGCTACAATCTGTATGCTGCTTTACATCTGGTTCCGTTTCAAAGATATCCGTTTCGCAACAAGTGCTGTTGTCGCACTGATGCATGACGTACTTGTAGTTCTTGGATTCTATGTAATCGCAAGAGTATCTGTCGGAAATACATTTATCGCATGTATGCTGACAATTGTCGGATATTCTATCAACGGTACGATCGTTATCTTTGACCGTATCCGTGAGGCGCTGGCAACAAAGAGCCGTACAGAAGATCTGAAGGATCTTGTAAACCGCTGTATTACTCAGACACTGACAAGAACGATCTATACAAACTTTACAACATTTGTCATGGTCGTTGCTCTGTATATCCTTGGTGTAAGCTCCATTAAGGAATTCGCTGCACCTCTGATGGTAGGTATCATCTGCGGTGGATATACATCCGTATGTATCACAGGTGCACTGTGGTATGTGATGAAGACAAGACTTGGTGAGGAAGCGAAGGCTGCGAGAGCAGCTTCCGGCACAAAGACAGTTTCTGTAAAAGCAGCAGACAAGAAAGAAGGAACTACTTCCACAGAGAGTAACGCAGCAGATACATCTGCAGACGACAGCTCCAGGAAGAAAAAAGGAAAGAAGACTTCTTTCAAGAACAAAAAGAGCAAAAAACGCTAAGAAATAAATAGCAGCCTGGAAACAGTAACGAAATAGAATCTGCCGTATCGAAAATGAAAAATGATTTTCGATACGGCAGATTTTTGTTATAATAAGAAAAGATATGATACTGACAGACTGGGAGGGTATTTGGATGGAGAAATGGTTCGTCGCAATGAAAAAGGCGGATTTTAATGGAATAGCAGAGAAATATCAGATTTCCCCGATCATTGCGCGACTGATGAGAAACCGTGATGTGATCGGAGATGAAGCAATTGATTTTTATCTGAATGGAACAGTGGAGGATCTGTATGACGGTTTACTGATGAAAGATATGGATCGTGCAGTAGATATTCTTAAGGAGAAAATAGAAGAAGGAAAGAAAATCCGTGTGATCGGTGATTATGATATTGATGGAGTCAATGCAACGTATATTTTGCAACAGGGGCTTGCAGGACTTGGGGCAGATGTCGATACGGATATTCCAGACCGGATCAAAGACGGATATGGATTGAATCAGATGCTGATCGACCGTGCACTGGAGGATGATGTAGACACGATCATCACCTGTGATAATGGAATTGCGGCAATGAACGAGATCGCTTACGGAAAAGAAAATGGGATGACGATCGTTGTGACAGATCACCATGAAATTCCGTATCTGGAAGAAAATGGGGAGAAAAAATATCTCCTGCCACCGGCGGATGCAGTGGTCGATCCGCACAGAGCAGATTGTGAGTATCCATTTAAAGGGCTGTGCGGCGCAGCTGTAGCGTATAAGCTGGTTGAGGTTTTGTACAGAGTGTCTGGAAAGTCAGAGCAGGAGGTAGAGCATCTGCAGGAAAGCCTGATGGAAAATGTTGCGATTGCCACGATCGGTGATGTGATGGATCTGGTTGGAGAGAATCGTGTCTTTGTGAAAAAGGGACTTGAGCTTCTGAAGACAACGAAGAATGAAGGGCTTCACGCATTGATGCAATGTACAGGGGTAGATACAGCGAACCTGAATACTTATCATATCGGATTTGTGATCGGACCGTGCATCAATGCCGGCGGAAGACTGGATACAGCCAAGCGTGCACTGGAACTCCTTAATGCATCGAACCGGAGAGAGGCAGTGACACTGGCAGCAGATCTGAAAGAATTAAATGACAGCCGGAAAGAAATGACCGAAGAAGGTGTAGAAGAAGCTGTCCGGCAGATTGAATCAAGTTCCTGGAAGGATGACCAGGTGCTGGTCGTGTATCTTCCAGAGTGTCACGAAAGTATCGCCGGAATTATTGCGGGGAGGATCAAGGAACGTTATTATCGTCCGACCTTTGTACTGACAAAGGGAGAGACAGGGGTGAAAGGTTCCGGACGGTCGATCGAAGCCTATGATATGTTTGCGGAAATGAGCCGCTGCAGGGAATTATTTACGAAGTTCGGAGGACATAAGCTGGCAGCAGGACTTTCTTTAGAAGAGGAAAAGGTCGAAGTTTTCCGGAAACGGATCAATGAACTGGCGGATCTGACAGAAGAGGATCTGCAGATGAAGGTGTCGATTGATATGCGGCTTCCATTTCCATATATTAATGAAGAGCTGATCCATGAGCTTAAGATATTGGAGCCTTTTGGAAAAGGCAATGGGAAACCGTTATTTGCAGAAAGTAAACTGCGTGTGATCCAGCCAAGAATCTTCGGAAAGAACCGGAATGTGCTGAAATGCAGACTGGAGGACCAGCAGGGAAATCAGATGGAAGCGGTTTATTTCGGAGAAGTGGAAGACTGTCTGCGGCAGATGGAAAAGAAGCAGATCATGTCTTTTACATACTATCCATCCATCAATGAGTACATGGGACGAAGAACAATTCAGCTTACAATTGTCAATTATCAGTAGATAATATCGAAAAAACCGTACAAATTGCTTAAAATGAAGAAGAATGGGAAGTTCTTATTTGAAAAAGGGAAAAATAGTGATATACTAAATCATATTAATTGTTCAGAACTAAGGCGTTTTGTGTCTAAAATTGTCGGATATGCCATACTGACGAAATACGAAGCATTTTGGAAGTTGGATCTGAACAGAACACAGGATGAATGAAGGGGGAAGATGATATGGCAAGCACTCGGGAATATGAAGATCTGAATAAAAATCTGGAAATAGTGGACGGGCATGCAGTAAAAGCACCAGAGGATTATCAGGATCCGGAGGAGTTATATCAGGCCTTAATAGCTCGTGTGCGTAAGTATCATCCTTCTGCAGATATTACGATGATCGAGAAGGCCTATCAGATAGGCAAAGAAGCGCATAAGAATCAGTTCCGTAAATCCGGAGAGCCTTATATCATCCATCCACTCTGGGTGGCAATCATACTTGCAGATCTCGAGATGGACAAAGAAACGATCGTGGCTGGAATGCTTCATGACGTGGTAGAAGATACGACAATGACACTCGATGAGATCTCAGCAGAGTTTGGTGAAGAGGTGGCACTTCTTGTAGACGGCGTTACCAAGCTGGGACAGTTGAACTATTCCAAGGACAAGCTGGAGGCCCAGGCAGAGAACTTAAGAAAGATGTTCCTTGCGATGGCGAAAGATATCCGTGTCATCATTGTAAAACTCGCAGACCGTCTGCATAATATGCGTACAATGGAGTTTATGACACCGGCCAAGCAGAAAGAGAAATCAAGAGAGACGATGGATATCTATGCTCCGATCGCCCAGCGTCTCGGTATTTCAAAGATCAAGACAGAACTCGATGACCTTTCTTTGAAATATTATCAGCCGGAAGTTTATAATCAGCTGGTGCATGATCTGAATGCACGTAAGACGGAACGTGAAGAATTTGTGCAACAGATCGTTGCTGAAGTATCAAAGCATATGAAGAATGCTGATATTGAAGCGAAAGTATACGGACGTGTAAAACATTTCTTCAGTATTTATAAGAAGATGGTGAATCAGAACAAGACACTTGATCAGGTGTATGACCTGTTCGCTGTCCGCATTATCGTAGATTCAGTGAAAGACTGTTACGCAGCACTTGGTGTGATCCATGAGATGTATACGCCGATTCCGGGACGTTTCAAGGATTATATTGCTATGCCGAAGGCGAATATGTACCAGTCTCTGCATACAACGCTGATCGGACCTTCCGGACAGCCGTTCGAGATCCAGATCCGTACAGAAGAGATGCATAAGACAGCGGAATATGGTATCGCAGCACACTGGAAATATAAAGAGACAGGCGGAAGCAACACGAAAGGACTGAACACACAAGAAGAGAAGCTGAACTGGCTGCGTCAGATCCTGGAATGGCAGAGAGACATGTCTGATAACCGTGAGTTCTTAAGCCTGCTGAAAGGTGACCTGGATCTGTTCCAGGAAGATGTATACTGCTTCACACCGAACGGGGATGTGAAGAACCTTCCGAATGGCTCCACACCGGTTGACTTCGCCTATGCGATCCACAGTGCAGTCGGCAATAAGATGGTTGGCGCCAGAGTGAATGGCAAGCTTGTGAACATTGATTATAAGATTCAGAACGGAGACCGAATCGAGATCCTTACATCTCAGAATTCCAAGGGACCGAGCCGTGACTGGCTGAATATCGTCAAGAGCACACAGGCAAAGAGCAAGATTAATTCATGGTTTAAGAAGGAATACAAAGAAGATAATATTATCCGCGGAAAGGATCTGATCAGTGCCTACTGTAAGAGCAAGGGGATTAATCTGCCGGATATCATCAAGCCGAAGTATCAGCAGATCGTTCAGAAGAAGTACGGATTCCGTGACTGGGATGCAGTACTTGCGGCAATCGGACACGGCGGACTCAAAGAGGGTCAGGTTGTGAACCGCCTGCTGGAAGAGTACGAGAAAGAGCATAAGAAAGAGATCACGGATGAGAATATTTTGGAGAAGATCTCAGAAGCGAATAAACAGAGAGTACACATTGCCAAATCAAAGAGCGGAATCGTAGTTAAGGGAATCAATGATATGGCAGTACGCTTCTCAAAGTGCTGTAATCCGGTGCCGGGAGATGAGATTGTCGGTTTTGTAACAAGAGGGCGCGGAATGTCGATCCACAGAACAGATTGTATCAATATCATCAATCTTTCTGATGTGGAGAGATCCCGTCTGATCACAGCAGAATGGGAGGATAATGATCTCGAAGAAGGCGGTCAGTATCTTGCAGAACTGAAGATATTTGCAGACGACAGAAGAGGACTTCTGCTGGATGTATCAAAGGTATTTACCGAAGAGAAGATTGACGTGAAGTCCATGAATACCCGGACGAGCAAGAAGGGTACGGCGACAATGGAGATGGGATTTGTTGTACACGGAAGAGAAGAATTGAACCGTGTGATCGGAAAGCTCAGACAGATTGAAAATGTAATTGATATTGAGAGAACAACAGGCTGATGGAGGAAAACGAATGAAGGTTGAAAGTATTGTACTGGGGTCAATTGGAACGAATTGCTATATTGTAACCAATGAAGAGACGAAGGAATGTTTTGCAGTGGATATGGCAGAATGTCCGCAGGAATATGTCAATTATATCAAGAACAATGGACTAGAAATGAAAGCATTGTTTCTAACACATGGACATTTCGACCACATTATGGGAATTGATGATTTCCTTAAAGCCTTTCCTGTGCCGGTTTACGCAGGCGAAGACGAACTTCCGGTGATCGAGGATGACCGACTGAATGTTTCTTGTATGTACGGACCGAAATACGCATTCCACGGAGCACAGCCTGTAAGAGACGGTCAGGTGATCGAATGCGCAGGAATTGAAGTTGATGTACTTCATACACCGGGACATACCGTAGGAGGATGCTGCTATTACCTACCAAAAGAACATAGATTGTTTAGTGGAGATACGCTGTTCTGTGCTTCCATCGGAAGAACAGACCTACCGACAGGAAGCAGCAGCCAGCTGGTCCGCTCTGTGCAGGAGAAGATTATGACACTTCCGGATGATACAAAGATCTATCCGGGACATATGGAAGAGACATCAGTTCAGTTTGAGAAGGAGCATAATCCATTCATATGATAAAGATAGAAAGTAAGAAGAACAAATTTACTTATAACGTATACCATGTCACGAAAGCATTTTATCCAAAAGAGGATATCGTGCAGACAGTAGATGAGAAGCAAGAACCACTGGTGAAGATACATTTGCCGGAAGGGACTTGCTTTTCCCTTGCACCGGAAGAATGCGTGCAGACAGAAGATGTGCAGGAAGAGAAACGCGATGTAACGAAGAAAGTCTATCAGTTTCTCTCAAAGCAGACAGGACAGGAACTTGCCTGGGGAATGCTGACAGGAGTCCGTCCGACAAAGCTTGTAATGCAGAAAATTGAGCAGGGAATGACAAAAGAAGAAATCTTTGAATTTCTAAAAGAACAATATTGTGTTGGTGATAAAAAAGCACAGATTGCGTATGAGATTGCATGCCGTGAAAAGGCACTTCTTGATCAGTTGGACTGTAAAAATGGCTATAGCCTGTATGCAGGAATTCCATTCTGTCCAAGCATCTGCTCCTACTGCTCATTCAGCTCTTCACCAATCGCTGAGTGGAAAGATCAGGTCGATCGTTACCTTGATGCGATGATCAAAGAATTGAAAGCTACGGCAAAGCTGATGCAGGGAAAGACGCTGGATACCGTATATATCGGCGGCGGAACACCGACAACACTCGAGGCAGATCAGCTTGACCGTTTGCTTGGAACAATCCGGGAGAATTTTGACCTGGAGCATGTGCTTGAGTTTACAGTTGAAGCCGGAAGACCGGACAGCATCACACGAGAAAAGCTCGAAGTGATCCGCAAATATCCTGTAACCCGCATTTCCGTCAACCCACAGACAATGCAGCAGAAGACACTGGATCTTGTCGGAAGAAAACATACGGTAGAAGATGTAGAACAAATCTTCCACCTCGCACGTGAGCTTGGATTCGATAATATTAATATGGATCTGATCGCCGGACTTCCGGGAGAAGATGCGGCAGATATGCAGGATACACTTGAGAAGATCGAGAAGCTTCATCCGGATAGCCTGACAGTACACGCACTCGCAATCAAACGTGCGGCGAAGTTCGGTCAGGAAGGAAGAACAATGGATCCGGGGACTGAGATCACGCAGATGGTCGAGGCGGCAGCAGCGTCAGCAGAACGCATGGGACTTGTGCCATATTACCTGTATCGCCAGAAGAACATTGCCGGAAACTTCGAGAATGTTGGATATGCAGAGCAGGACAAGGCTGGGGTGTATAACATTTTGATCATGGAAGAGAAACAGGCCATCCTGGCTTGCGGAGCCGGAGCTTCCACCAAACGTGTCTGGAATCTACCGGATGGTTATCACATCGAAAGATGCGAGAATGTCAAGGATATCAAGCAATATATCGCTAGAATTGATGAGATGATTGAACGAAAAAAAGCACTTTTTGAGAAGGATTGAAAATGAAAAATACCTCCCCAAAAAGGGCTGGTACATCATTTGTACATCAAATTAGTTCGAAAATCTGTGAAAATCAGTGCTAAATAATACCAAATTTACTATATGACGTACAAGAAAACCTAATAACCTTACCTTAAAAGACGAATTCATTATGCTAAATGAGTTCGTCTTTTTTTCTGTTATTGTTTAAAACTTGCGAAAGGAGGAGGAAAAATGACATGTACAGCGTTAGGAGGAAACAGCAGATGTTAAAGATACGATTAATGGGAACGAAAAGTGATATTAGATGGTTTCAAAATTTTTTGCAGATTGATTCTGACATAGAGGTATTAGAATTATCAGATATCTATCCGAATAAAGGAACAGATAGATATTATAGATCATATGCAGAAGTAGAAAGAAAAGATGGCAACGCAGGCCGCCCAACAGAGAATGGAAAAAGCAATCGGAAAAACAATACCGAAAAAGCAAATAAAGGCACTAGTTCCACCAATCAAAGCAAAGTATCCTATCATGGATTGGAAGAATCTTCCGTTTAATACAGCAGCCTAGAAAGAATCCGAAAAACTTGCAGGAAAAGAAGGATATAAACATCCGGTGCGTGTCGTATATAATCCAAAAACAATGACCTATCGAACCATCTTAAATAAATCAAAGTTCCAAGTGATTGATAAGAAGGATGGACGATATAATCATCAAGAACATCATAAACAATGGAACCAACTCACAACTTGAAAGAATTAGCAGATTTAATGTGGGTAAAATATTCGATTGAGGAGCCGTATATGGGTGAGATACCGGATTTTTGCAATTGTTATAGTAAAATGTTAGAAGGAGACAATGTCGAATATTTTAGATATCCAGAATATAGTAGAAAAAGATATTTTGCAGGAAACCGATTGGATATCGAATGGTTATCCTACAATTTTGCACTGATTTTATTAAAATTATTACAATTTGCAAATCTGACTTTATGATTTGAAAGTGACTATGGAGAAGTCTATCAAGTGAAATAGTTTTTGAGATTGCAGATGTTATAGAAGAGGTTCCGACGGTTTGCTGGTGCGGAAAGCGTGCGCAGTGCAACACAAGATATGCAGACGGCAAGATTGTTCGAAAGGGCGCACAGGTCATGCTTGGATTGAATGAAAGCTATGTAGCATTATGCAGGAAGCATTACAAGGAAGGCCAATTGTGGGAACATGATCCGGGAGATATTCCGGGTGATAATAATTAAAATCATAATTAAAAAAGGAGAAGCATGAAATCTCGAATCATCTCATGTCTTGATTTCTGGTATATTGCAATCAATTCTTTTGATTCAGCTTGCAATAATAGGATTCTCATGTTAATCTAATACCATGCAGTCCACATTCTGGTGGACTGCAAAAAGATCTATTAACCAAATCGGTAATTATTCAATAAGCTCAGTATCTCGAGCAGATAATCCGATGACAACCGAAAAAAGATGAATATCGTCTGAGAGATTATGTGATTAAGAAATCTTGATAATTTTGCTTCTTAAATTGTATGGATCTTCGATTCTGCTATCCAATCACTTCCATAGAAAGTAATCTTATGTTAAGATGAAAGTAGTTTTATAATCCTTTCCTCAAGCGATGATTCATCGTACAGAAGAGAGGAGAATTCTATGAGAAAAACCAGGAAAAGTGTATCAACTAAGAAAGAAATATCACAATGCAAAACATTGAAAGAGAAGCAAGAAGACTTTATCATGCTTCCAACAGTAGATTTCTGTTTCAAGGAATTAATGCAGAATGATAACATCCGCAAGAATATCATTGCAGCACTATTAAACGTTCCAGCCAGTGAGGTAGAGAACACGAAACTTATGCCTACAATTCTTAGAAAAGAATCGAAAGATGATAAGTATGGGATTTTAGATGTCCGGGTGAAACTGAAAGATGGAGAACAGATTGACTTTGAGATGCAGGTAGAAGCATTTGATTGCTGGGCAAATCGTTCTGTTTATTATCTGAGTAAGATGTATGCAAGTGAGATCAAAGAAGGTGAGGGATACGATTGCTTAAAGAAGTGTATTCATGTGAGTATTCTTGCATATGATCATTTCCGAGATGATAAAGAGTGCTATCGAAGAATTGCATTTTGTGATACGAAGACAGGAAAAGAGTATACAGATCTTATGGAGATGCATATCTTAG
>OIYE01001386.1_pt1 | contig 12583 bp, 8 predicted proteins | sample 1588091 | NCBI WGS metagenome assembly OIYE01 (sample SAMN03283265) | human gut metagenome | biome: human-associated habitat; material: feces | host: Homo sapiens | place: USA | collected 2013 | reverse complement strand
CTCATCAGCATGCCGCCGAGCACGGCCATTTCCGCGTCGTCATCATGCGGGGGCACGCGGTCGAAAATCGGGTCGCCGGCCGCCGCCGACGTCTGCGTGCCGCCCCGGCCCGCGCGGTCGCCACGATCGCCACGATCCAAGCCACCGCCGAACCCATTCTGATACGAGTGTTCACTTCCTTCTGGCATAGCCTCCAAGTATAGGATGTGGCGTGGCAGGTGAACGATATCGTATGGAAACGAAACGGTTGCCCGCATCGGTTCATTCCTTATTCACCTATGAGTCAGCGCCGCGACACGCAGAAAGCAAAATGTGGATAGAAAAATAAGTTATCCACATTTTGGGGATAATTCTGGGGATAATCCACTAAGTTATCCACATACTGGGGATAACTTAGTGGATAGTCTGGGGATAACATTCCGCGCCCACAACAGGTGCTTGCGCAACGCAGTCAGGCGTGATATGCGTGTGAGCGTGCCCATAGACTCTTCCGACGCCAAAGCCACCAGTTCCGGCGATACTACACGCCGCGATGGCTTCGGCACCCCGCATGCCGGCGCAAACACAAACGTCAGCATCGGCCCGACCGACGCCCGCTCCACCAACCGCCGGATCATGGCGCTGGCCCTGCCGACCTTCGGCCAGCTCATCGCCGAACCGACCTTCATCCTTATCGACACAGCCATCGTCGGCCATATCGGGGATGCGGCGTTGGCCGGCCTGTCAATCGGCTCCACCATCATCCTCACGGCAGTCGGACTATGCATATTCCTGGCCTACTCGACCACTGCGCAGGTGGCACATCTGCTGGGAGCGGGTCGTCGTCGCGAGGGACTGCAGGCAGGCATTGATGGCCTGTGGCTGGCCTTGAGCATCGGCACCGTACTGGGATTGGGATTGTTCGCGGCTGCCGAGCCATTATGCCGGGCACTGGGCGGTCAGGGCGAAGTATTGGAACAAGCCGTGACCTATACGCGCGCAATCGTGCTGGGTGCGCCAGGCATGCTGATGGTATATGCGGCGAACGGCATTTTCCGAGGATTGCAGAAGGTTCGTATCACGCTGATCGCTGCGGTGGGCGGCGCGGTGGTGAACACGGTGCTTGATGTGTTGTTCGTTATTGTGCTGAATTGGGGCATTGCCGGCTCCGGAGTGGCGACGCTGGTAGCTCAGTGGTTCATGGGGCTGTTCCTGGTAATCCCCGCCATTCTGTGGTCCCGGGCGGATGGTGCGAGTCTGCGGCCTCGTTTGGCCGGTATTGCGGCAGCCGGGGGCGACGGACTGCCATTGTTCATTCGCACATTGGCGATTCGTGCGGCCATGGTGACTACGGTCGCCTGTGCCGCGCGCATGGGTACTGCCGTGTTGGCCGGGTTTCAGGCCGTGAACTCCTCTTGGAATTTTGCGATGAACATGCTGGATTCCGTGGGCATCGCCGGCCAGACGCTGGTGGCCACAGCGCTGGGCGCTGGCAGCGTGCAGCAGGCGCGGCGGCTGACGCGGGCGACCGGGCGTGCGGGACTGGTCACCGGCGCGGTAATCGGCACGGCTTTTGCGGTAGTCGGCCTGTTCGCCGGGCACTTCTTCTCCCCTACGCCACATATTCAGACGCTGATCGCCGTGGGCATGGTGACGATGGGCATCTTCTTCCCACTGCAAGGCTGGATGATGGCAATCGACGGCATTCTTATCGGCGCGCGCGACTACCGCTATCTGGCCGTCACATGCACGCTGACCGCCGTGGTGTATGTGACGCTCATACTCATACTGGCCAATATGGTGACGCCGGCGCTGACGAGCGACCTGATGCGTACCGCCGTACTCTGGGCCGCGTTCAACGTGGTGCTCATGGGTGGGCGCGGTCTGTCCAACGGGCTGCGCGTGCGCTCGGACGCATGGATGAAGTAGGTATCGGCCGCGCGAAGCGCTGGGCGATTCCGTTTACATCGCGGCGCGGGCGGCGGAATACATGCCGCGGACGATTTGTTCGCGCCACTTGGACCAGCCGTATTGCTTGGTGATGGTCTCACCGGCGGTGGCACCGAGCGAGGAGCCGTCGGCCCGGGTCAGGTCGAACAGCATATCCAGCAGCATCTTGTCGTGGTGCAAGCGGTCGGCCAACTCCTCCGCCACGGCCGGATCATAGGGGTCCTTACCCGTGGCAAATTCGGATAGCGTCAAATGCTCACGCACCAGCACGGTAGCCCAGTCGACGATGTCCGGCGCGTAGCCCATACGCTTGAGAATCACCGGCACATGGCGGGCACCCTCGGCGGCGTGATCGGCCACGAACGCGCGCTTGCCGATGTCGTGGGTGATACCGGCCAACAGCAATGCCTTGAAATGATCGTCATCGTACCGTCCACCGGACGGTGTCTCGCGCCCCAGACGCGACGTGACCTCCACCATATGCCGATCGATGGTGTACCGGTGGGCGGCCGAGGCGGACGGACGGTTGCGGACGCCGAGCCATTCCGGCATCCATCGACCCGGAATGTCCACGAAATCGATGCTCTCCCACACTTCCATAAGATTCGATCCGCACGCAAGCAGACGAATAAACAGCTCGCGCGATTCGTCATCCCACTGGTTGTCGTGAATCGGGCAGCGCTTCAGATTAACCAAGGTAGACGGGTTGATGGGAAGACCGAATTCGCCGGCCGCCACGGCCATACGCAACGCCAGCTTGGCATCCTTGGCAGGCTCGGCACCGGGCGCCAACACCAATTCGCCTTCGTGCTTGGCCACGCCGGGAGCCACCACGTCGAATTGCGGGGCTTCGCGCTTGCCACCAGAGCGCTGAGAGAACATCTGGAAGAACGCGAATCGCGGCTTTTCGTGGGTCAGCGAATGTTCGGCGCGGGAAGCGGTGGAATCAAGCGAGAAGGAGATGCGCCGACCGATACGGGCAAGCAGTGTCTGCAGATCGTCGATCGAGTAGGCGGCACGCTCGTTTTCGGGCCAAGTCGGATCGGCAAGGCCAAGCATGGCAGCCACTTTGGCCTGATAGGGCGTCAGCATCAGGTTGGTATCCTTGCCGGCCACCAGATGGATGCAGTCGCGTACGTCGAGCAGACGTTCCACAGCTTCGTCGTAAATGCCGTGCGGGCGGTCGGCCAGCCATGAGGCGGCGAGCGCGGAGACGAGCACCGAATCGCGCAAACCCCCACGGGCCTCTTTGATATCGGGCTGATTGACGTATTGGAGCCGGCCGAATTCGTCGAGTCGGGCTTTGGCGGAGTCGAGCAGTTCGGGCAGGCGCTTGCGGGCGGCCTTGCGCCAGCGTTCGAGGATGGACGTGGCGGTGGTGGTGATCAGAGCGGTGTCGCCGGCGATGGGCTTCACGTCCAGCCAGCCCATGGCGGCGGGAAGGTCATGGTCGGTGACTTCCTCGCATTGGGCGCGCGTGCGGATGGAGTGGTCGAGGTCCAGACCGCTGTCCCATAGCGGGTACCAGAGTTTGTTGGCCAACTCGTTGAGCTGCTGGTCGTTCAACGTGCGAGGCTCGTAGATGATGACCAGGTCGAGGTCGGAGCTGGGGCCCAGTTGGCCACGTGCCAGCGAGCCTACCGCGGCGAAGCCGATGCCGGAGTCGGGCACGGGGAAAGAGACATCCTTGCAGGCCGCATTCCACAGCTCAGTGAGGCATTGCATGGCCAGTTCTGTGCAGGCTTTGCGCTTGGTCGCACCATTCCGGTAAACGCCGTCGTCATCCGGCTGGCTCATATCCATGAATCGTTGTTTCAAGCCATCTACTGCTGAAGTCATTGCTTCATCTTTCATTGCTAAAAAAAGTCCCCGCACGGCGTCAATTCGCGGCGTGCGGGGACCTTTCCTATGCAGTCCATCCCCTTCTAAGCATGGACGTCTGTGTTATCAGATCGCGGCGGAACCGGTCTCACCGGTACGCACGCGGGCCACGGAGTCCAGCGGAGCGACCCACACCTTGCCGTCACCGATGGTGCCGGTGCCGGCGGACTTGATGATCACACCGACCAGCGTTTCAGCATCCGCGTCATCGGACAGCACTTCAACGCGAATCTTCGGAATCAGGTCCACAGTGTATTCAGCGCCACGGTAGACCTCGGTGTGGCCGCGCTGGCGGCCGTAGCCGTTGGCCTCGGACACGGTCAGACCGTGCACGCCGGCGGCCGCGAGGGCCTCCTTGACATCGTCGAGCTTATGGGGCTGAATGATAGCGGTGATCAGCTTCATTTCACTTCACCTCCTTGAGAACGGAGCTGGCAGTACCAGCAAAATCGTAAGCACGTTCGCCCTGGTCGGCAAGATCGATGCCGCCGACTTCCTGAGCTTCGGTGACGCGCCAACCGATGGTCTTCTCCAGAGCGAAGGCGATGATCGCGGTGATCACTGCGGAGTAGAGGATGGCGACGAGAGCGATGACCAGCTGAACGACGAGCTGCTTCCAGTCGCCACCAGCCAGCAGACCGGTGCCTTCACCGAAGAAGCCGATGAGGATGGTGCCGGTGAAACCACCAACGCCATGCACGCCGACGACGTCGAGGGAGTCATCGTAGCCGAACTTGAACTTGAGACCGCAGGCCAGGCAGGTCAGGACACCAGCGATGGCACCCATCACGATGGCCCACAGCGGGGAAACCACATCGGCGGCCGGGGTGATGGCGACCAGGCCGGCGACCATACCCGAGGCGGCACCCATGGCGGTGTAGTGGCCGGAGCGAATCTTCTCGGTGAAGCCCCAAGAGAGCATTGCGGCGGCGGTTGCAGCGGAAGTGGAAACCCAAGCGTAGCCTGCGGTGCCATTGGCGGCAAACGCGGAACCAGCGTTGAAGCCGAACCATCCGAACCACAGCAGGAAAGCGCCAAGCATCACGAACGGAACATTGTGCGGACGGAACGGCTGGGTGCCGAAGCCCTTGCGCTTGCCGATGATCAACACGATCACCAGAGCGGCGACTGCAGCATTGATGTGCACGACCGTACCACCTGCGAAATCGTGGGCGGCAGCGCCGATGGCCTTGGAGATGGCGCCGTCAGCAGACAGCAGACCACCGTTCCAGACCATGTGGGCCATAGGAGCGTAGTCGAAGGTGACCCACAGCGCCACGAAAATCATCCAGGTGCTGTACTTCACACGCTCGGCAATGGCGCCGCAGATCAGGCCGACGGTAATCATCGCGAAAGCGACCTGGAAGGCAACGTCCACGGAAACCGGGTAGTTGTTGCCGTTCAGACCGGTGGCGGTGAACACGCCGTCCTGGGCGACCATGGAGTCCTTCAGCAGGAAGCCGCTGGCCGGGTCGCCGAAGATGCCTCCGATGTCGGAACCGGCGTAAGCAATCGACCAACCCCACAGGGTCCAGATAATCATGGTGACCGACAGGGCGGCCGCCTCAAGCATCAGCATGTTCAGGACGGCCTTGGCACGAACCATACCGCCGTAGAAGAACGCCACACCAGGCGTCATGAGGAAAACCAAGGACGCGGATGTCAGGATCCATGCGGTGTTACCGGAATCAATCGCTCCCATGTCTACCTCCCTCTCTTTCGTTCAGGGCACCGGGGGCTTTGCGCGGCCGGCGTCGACTTTGTCTCTACAATGCCGTCCCCCTTGTGGGGGCTAACAGTTCGTCAGTAAAAGCCGGTCTCGTTTTGGTTTCGTTACGGCAAGTTACGCGATTGTTAAGCGCACCTGACAGTTAGGTTGGTGTCGGATGGGCTGATTCCGGCATGATTCCAACGGATATGGGAAAGCCCCGAATCATGTTTCGAATATGATTCGGGGCTAGGTTTGGTGCGTTGCGGGCATTTCCCGCGCCCACAACGTGGACGGACGCAGGGCTCCCCTCGCTGAGGGGAGCTGTCGAGCAAAGCGAGACTGAGGAGAGCTCGACCGTCTACGCGAGAATGCCGTCCACGAAACCTTCGGGATCGAAAGGTGCCAAATCGTCCGGACCTTCGCCAAGACCGACGAGCTTGACCGGCACGCCGAGCTCCTTCTGCACGCTGATCACGATGCCGCCCTTGGCGGAACCGTCAAGCTTGGAGAGCACCACACCGGTAATGCCGATGGCTTCGGCGAACACCTTGGCCTGGGCCATGCCGTTTTGGCCGGTGGTGGCGTCGAGCACAAGCAGCACTTCATCCACCGGCAGGTTCTTTTCGGTAACACGGCGAATCTTGCCGAGCTCGTCCATCAGGTTCGACTTGTTCTGCAGTCGGCCGGCAGTATCGATGATGAGCACGTCCGCGTTCGCTTCCTTGGCCTTGGCGGATGCCTCAAAGGCGACGGATGCCGGGTCGGCACCGTCCTTGTCGGAGCGGACGACGGGCACATTGACGCGTGCGCCCCAGGTTTCGAGCTGGTCGGCGGCGGCCGCGCGGAAGGTGTCGGCCGCGCCCATCATGACCTGCTTGTTTTCGGCCACGAACAGTCGAGCCAGTTTGCCGGCCGTGGTGGTCTTGCCGGTGCCGTTGACGCCGACCATGATGATGACGCTGGGCTTGGCGGCACCCGGCTTTTCGGCATTGAGACGGCGGTCCGTATCTCGACCGACCAGATCGAGCAGCTTCTCCTTGAGCGTGGCGCGTACTTCGGCTGGGTCGGCTTTACCAGTGATGCGGGCGTCGGTTCTCAGGTCATCGACCAGTTGGGCGGAAGCATCCGCACCGACGTCGGCAAGCAGCAGTGTGTCTTCGACGTCTTCCCAATCGGCCTCGGAGAGATTGTCTTTGGCGAGGATGTCGAACAGGGCCTTGCCGAACGGGTTGCCGGACTTGGCAAGTTTTGCCTTGAGTCGGGTCAGTCGAGAGCCGACCGATTCGGGGGTTTCAGGTTTGGCGGGAGTGGGCTTGGAGGCAGGTTGGGACTCGGGCTTGGGCGCAGCTGCCGGTTCGGGTTCGGCCTGCGCGGCTGGCGCAGGCTCGGCTTTGGCCAATTCGGCTGACTTGGCCGGCTCGGCGGCAGTCGCAGCCTTAGCTTCCTCGGCTTCGGCGGCCAGCCGAGCGTCGGCGGCGGCCTTGGCGTCGCGGGTCTTCTTGTTGTCGGGGGCAACCTTGCCCATCGCACGATCCAAATCGCGCTTGCGGGACTTGCCCAACCAGATGCTCAGGGCGATTACGATAACCGCCACCACAATCACGCCAAGAACGGCGAGCACAGTATTCATATCCATACCTGTCAAGTCTAGCCCGCAGATGGAATCCCCTACGAATTCGGCAGTCTCAGGCCGACAATTCCACCCGGCGACTTAAGCTGAACCGCATGGCACATTCTTCACGTATGACGTCGCTGCAGCGCCGCGAGCAGCTGATTGAAGTCGGACGCTCGCTATTCGCCGCCAAAGGCTTCGAAGCGGTAAGCGTGGAGGAAATCGCCGCGCACGCCAAAGTCTCCAAGCCGATTGTGTATGAGCATTTCGGCGGCAAAGAGGGCCTGTATGCCGTCATTGTGGATCGTGAGATGCGCGCGCTGACCGGTACGCTGACCGCCGCGCTCGACGATCCGACCGTGCACCCGCGCCAGATTGTGGAACGCACGGCGCTTGCGCTCCTCACCTATATCGAAGAGAATGCCGAGGGGTTCCAGGTACTGGTTCGCGACTCGCCGAGCACCGACCCGTCCGGCTCATTCAGCTCGCTGATGGGAGACATCGCCGTACGCGTTGAAGACATTCTTTCCGAAACATTCAAACGGCAGAAGCTGTCTGCCAAGGGCGTGCCGTACTACGCGCAGATGCTGGTGGGCATGACCGTATTCACCGGGCAGTACTGGGCCGACCGGCCAAAGGTGAGCAAGGAGCAGCTGGCTGCATACATTGTGGATTTGGCCTGGCATGGCCTGAGCCGGCTTGACTCCAAGCCCCAGTTGTTCTTTGAGGGCGCCAAGGCGCGGAAGGAGGCCGAGCGCCGAGCCAAGCGCGAGTCCGATTCCGGCAGCCCGGATTCAGACCAGACGAGTTCTGCCCAATCGGATCCCGAGCACGCCACCGGGGAAGATTCAGGGTTGCAGAACATGAGTTCAGGGGCACAGGTTACGCAACACTCTGCCGAGTCGGGAGACGAAGTGCTACGGTTTGAACAGGAAACTGAACATAACGACTAAATATGTGAGGACGTAAGACTTTCATGGCCAGCACGGCAAAGACGCTCACCTTTGTGATCCCCGCATACAATATGGAGTCCTACCTTGACCGTTGCGTGAACTCGCTGCTTTCGGCAAGCGACATCAGCGACCTCGAGGTGCTGATTGTGGACGACGGTTCGAAAGACGGCACGCTGGAGTACGCGCGCAAGCTGGAACGCACCAATCCGGGCGCCGTACGCGCGATTCATCAGGAGAACAAGGGCCACGGCGGCGCGGTGAACACCGGTATCGCGGCGGCGACCGGCATGTACGTCAAAGTGGTGGATGCGGATGATTGGGTCGACCCGCAGGCCATCGACACGGTTCTGGCCACGTTGCGTGCACAGCATGACACCGACGAACCGATTGACATGCTGGTGACCAATTACGTGTATGACAAGGTGGCCAAGCGTCACAAGACCGTAGTGAACTTCCGCCGTGTGATGGAGGCCGGCCGTGTACTCGGCTGGGATGACCTGGGCAAGTTCGGTCTGGCGCAGTACATCATCATGCATGCGCTCACCTTCCGCACGCAGGTGGTGCGCGATTCCGGGCTGAAGCTGCCGGAGCATACGTTCTACGTCGATTTCTATTACTCGTACCAGCCGTTCCCGTGGGTGAAGCGCATCCAGTACCTCGATGTGCCGTTCTACCACTACTTCATCGGGCGCGGGGGTCAGAGCGTGCAGACCGACGTGATGATTAAGCGTGTGGACCAGTTGCGGCTCGTCAATCGGCTGATGACCGAGGCCACGCCCGAACGCGGTACGGTGCCGGAGGGGCTGTACCGGTACATGATTCACTTCCTGGCGATCGAATCGTGCGTTACCTCGGTGTTCCTGATTCTCTCGCGCGATCCGGCCAACTACGTTAAGAAAACCGAGCTGTGGGATGCGATTGACGCCTATTCTCCGGCCATCGGCAAGGATGTGCGCTCGCAGCTGATGTCCCGCGCGCTCAATCTGCCCGGCAAAACCGGCCGCTGGATCGTGCGCAACGGCTATCTCATCGCCGAACGCATCGTCGGCTTTAACTGATTCGGATTGTGGTTTTGCCCTGCTGACGCGTTATCAGCAGGGCATCCCTATTACCTCCCCAGTCGAGGTTTTGCTACTCGGCCCAACGGTCGGACATCGCGAAGCTGTTGTGCATCAGGTTGCTGGAGGTGTATAGCACGTCGTTCAGCAGCTTGGTTGTGTGCTCGCGCAGGTAGTCGGCCATCTCATCGTTGGCCGCTTCGAGCACATCCGCCACGCCCTGCACATCCTTCTCATCGCCGTGGCCGCCATCGAGCGGCCATGCATTCGTATCCGTCGATTCGGCATCGCTTCGAGCAAGCAACTGCTCATCCGTGCGCTCGATGAGCCGGTGTCCGAACGCGCGCACGCCCTCGGCATACCCTTCGATGAACCGGTTCGTCTCATACCAATGCGCGTCGGCCACGACGGCGATCAGGCGGTTCGTCCAATACAGGTTGCCGGTGGAGACTTCGGGCGTGGTGTCGCGCAGGTAGGCAGGCGTGTCGTTGACGTTCGCGTAGAACGGCGCGGCGGCGGTGAACGGACCGGAGCCGAACGATACCCACATCACCGTGCGATTGGCCGCCGGCACATACGGGCGGACCTGAATCGCCACCATATGGCCGGTGCGGTTCACGCCGATCGGACGGTAACGGTGGCGCGATTCCGCCGTGCCGGTCGTGCCGTACGGGTCGTACGGCGTGCCTTCGAAGTGCGAGGACAGCAGGAAATCAACGTCTTCGAGGCTCACCTTGTCTTCCGGCACGCGGCACCACGGGATGTCGTCGGATTCGGGCGTGTAGCGGGCGGCCGGCGAATCCCAGTCCTCGCTGGGGTTGAGGCGGCGTTGCATGTACCAGGCACGCGGCGTGTTGTAGATATGGTCCTTCGGCGTCGCGGTGCCGAAGGCCTTGCGCGGGTTGAAACGGGTGGGAAGGGCAACGGTTGTTCCGAATCCGGCGCTATGCGCGTGACCGCCGTTGGAAGAGACCGGCGTTCCCATTGTGCGGTCGAGGTGATGCATGGCCATGAACTCGCGCAGGTCGGCGCTGCATAGGTATTCGCGCTGCTCGCCGAACGCATCGGCGAGGTCGAAGTCGTCGATGCCGAGCTGGTTGGGGATCGTGGCATAGCAGTCGTCGGGCACTCGGCGGGCGATCCAATGGTGGCCGCCGATGGTCTCGACGTACCAGATCTCGTCCACATCCGAAATAATCACGCCGTTCGATTCGTAGGTGCCGTAGGTTTCGAGCAGTTCGCCCAACCGCGCGACGCCCTCGCGCGCGGTGGTGACGTACGGCAGCACAAGGGTGATGATGTCTTCCTCACCGATACCGCCGGGCTGCTCGGCCTGATAATCGTTGCTGTCCGGTTCGCCGACAGCCGGCCGCAACTCGACCATCGGGTCCGCACCGAGCACGCGCTCGTTGACAGCGATGGTTTCGGTGGCGCTCATCGCCACGTTGTGTTCGTTGGCACCGGCTTCGGCCAGAATGCCACGATTATTCAGCACGTTCGGTGCGATGGTGTACCGGCAAGGATTGTCCGGCAGTTCGATTTCGACATGGCTCAGCACGCTGCGGTAGTGGCGCGGCTGGTCGTCGGGGGCGACAGCGACGAAGCGCTTGGGATCGTAACGGCCCGAGCCCGAATCGTCATCGCGGGCGATGATGGTGGAACCGTCGTAACTGGCATTTTTGCCGACAAGAATCGTGGTGCATGACATGGGACACCACTCTAGGAGCCAGGCTGGTCGAAACAAAAAATCCTTGGAACCATTGCGATTCCAAGGATTTGTTGTGCCCCCTGTGGGATTCGAACCCACAACCCACGACTTAAAAGGACGCTGCTCTAACCGTTGAGCTAAAGGGGCAACTCTTCTAAAATACACACCGTTTTGGGATATTTCAACTACGGCGTTGCGTACGCGATTGGCCCAACGCACGGCACAGCACACGCAATGTGGCCCAAATCGCAGCCCAAATCGCATATCGCCTCTAGCGATAGATAGCCGCCGGCGACTACCCTTGTACATTATGAGTGAATCCCCCAATTGGAGCAATCCCCTGCGCGACTCGCGCGACCTCAGACTGCCCCGTATCGCCGGCCCATGCAGCCTCGTCATTTTCGGTGTCACGGGCGATCTGGCACAAAAGAAACTGCTGCCGGCCGTCTACGACCTGGCGAACCGTGGCCTACTGCCGCCGAGCTTCGGTCTGACCGGTTTCGCCCGCCGCGACTGGACACAGGAACGGTTCATCGAATTCGTCAAGGCCGCCGTCCAGGCGCATTGCCGTACGCCGTTCAAGGAGTCAACTTGGCGCAATCTGGCCGCCGGCATCCGCTTCGTGCAGGGTACGTTCGACGACCCGGAGGCCTTCGAGCGTCTGAGCGCCACCGTGCAGGAGCTTGACCGCGACCGCGGCACGCAGGGTAACCATGCCTTCTACATGTCGGTGCCGCCGCGCGCCTTCCCACAGGTTGCCAAGCAGTTGGCCGCCTCCGGCCTGTCGCGCTCGTCCGAGGGCGCATGGCGCCGCGTGATCATCGAGAAGCCGTTCGGCCATGATCTGGCCAGTGCCAAGGAACTCGACAGCGTGGTATCCGAAGTGTTCGACCCGAGCTCCGTGTTCCGCATCGACCACTACCTCGGCAAGGAAACCGTGCAGAACCTGCTGGCCCTGCGTTTCGCCAACGCCATGTACGAGCCGATCTGGAACGCCAACTATGTGGACCACGTGCAGATCACGATGGCCGAGGACATCGGCATCGGCGGCCGCGCCGGCTATTACGACGGCATCGGCGCCGCACGCGACGTCATCCAGAACCACCTGCTTCAGCTCATGGCTCTGACCGCCATGGAGGAGCCGGTGAGCTTCACCGCCAAGGACCTGACCGCCGAAAAGACCAAGGTGCTTTCCGCCGTGCGCCTGCCCAAGGACCTCGCCGCCAACACCGCGCGCGGCCAGTACGCCAAGGGCTGGCAGGGCTCGCACGAAGTGGTCGGCTACTTGGAGGAAAAAGGCATCGACCCCAAGAGCACCACTGAAACGTACGCCGCCATCCGCCTCGATATCGACACTCGCCGCTGGGCTGGCGTGCCGTTCTACCTGCGTTGCGGCAAGCGCCTCGGCAAGCGTGTAACCGAAATCGCCGTGGTGTTCAAGCGCGCCCCGCATCTGCCGTTCGAGCAGACCGCCGTGCGCGAACTCGGCAAGAACGCCATCGTGATTCGCGTGCAGCCCGACGAGGGCGTCACCATGCGCTTCGGAGCCAAGGTGCCGGGCGGCTCCACCATGGAGGTCCGTGACGTGAACATGGACTTCAGCTACGGCCGCTCCTTCACCGAGAACTCGCCGGAAGCCTATGAGCGACTGATTCTGGACGTGCTGCTCGGTGATCCGCCGTTGTTCCCGACCACCGAAGAGGTGAACCTCAGCTGGGAGATCCTCGATCC
>OIYE01001360.1_pt1 | contig 12913 bp, 13 predicted proteins | sample 1588091 | NCBI WGS metagenome assembly OIYE01 (sample SAMN03283265) | human gut metagenome | biome: human-associated habitat; material: feces | host: Homo sapiens | place: USA | collected 2013 | reverse complement strand
CCATCAACGACATCAAGGCGTTTGTTAATATTGTTAACAAATATGAATTCGATGTAGACTTAACATCCGGCAGATATGTTGTTGATGCAAAATCGATTATGGGTATTTTCAGCCTCGATCTTAGCAAACCTATCAAGGTTGACGTTCATTCAGAAGGCGAAGACGCAGACAAATTTATTGAAGAGATCAAGGCTTATATCCAATAAGCGTTACGAAAAGGGGAACCGCAGCCGGTTCCCCCTTAGTTTAATATTGTTTTTTTTGCGTAACTCATCACACAGCCGGAGGGCTGTTTTTTTATTTTAAATATTCTTCCGGGTTGACAAACTCACCGCTTACCGTTACTTCAAAGTGAATGTGGGGGTCGTCCAAAAGTTCAGATGCCGCGCTGGTGCCGGCTGTGCCGATCACATCGCCGGCCTTAACCTCCTGCCCCTCGGTCACCTTGTCGGTGCTTTCTAAGTTATACACCGTAGATATTATGCCATTTCCGTGGTCAATGGATATGGTGTATCCCGTTAAACCGTCTTTGGCGGCGCTTATCACTTTTCCGTCTGCCGGGGCTTTCACCTCTGTGCCTTTTTCCGCTTTTATGTCAATTCCTGAATGAATTCTCCAGTCGCCAAGTGTTTTCGATTTTACCGGCTTTGTGCCGGAATAAGCCTTAATGATTTCCGCGTCCACCGGTTTTACAAACTTTACATCCGCCGTCTTTCCAAAGAGGCCCACAGAAACGCTGGCGTCTTCTTCCGGTACTACGGCAGCCACCTCGTTTGTATCGGGATTTGTAACCTCCAGGCGCGCCGGTGCTGTCACCTCAGCGGGCGCCTGCTTCTGCGGGGTTTCCTTTGGCGGTTCCGGAGCTTTGCTCGCCTCAGCTTCCGGCGCACTAGAAGCGGCAGACAGCGTTGTTCCCTTTTCGGTTTTGTCCGTTTCAGGCGGTTTTACGGCAAAAGAAAGAGCAATTGCACAAATGGCAGCCCCAATGATGGTTGCGGCTATGTATGGCCGCTTTAAAATGGATGTTGCACTTTTACTTTTCACTTTTACATAAGCTTTCTTCATAATTCACCATTCCTTTCACCGCTATTGTTTGTAATTTTTTTCACTTTTATACATAAATTGAACTGAGGTGATGGAATATGCAAATTATCAGCACGGATAAGGAATATACATACGATGTTTTCATGGACGACTTTTTTCGTCTGATGGGGGAATACAACATTTTAGAAAGCGGCACTGCAGGATATTCGGTTTTGGGCAAACGCATTCCGTTTATCCGGTTCGGACGGGGCTGCAGAAAAATTCTCCTCACAGGGGCGCACCACGGCAAGGAATGGATCACCGCCATGCTGAACATGGCCCTGATTGAAGCGCTGTGCCGCATGTACGGCGAGGGGAAACGGTTTGGGGAAACGGATATGATTGAGTTTTTTAACACGCGCAGCATTTATTTTATCCCCATGGTAAATCCCGACGGGGTGAACCTATGCATACGCGGCCTGACGGAGGACATTCCAACCTTTACCCAGTCGCGGCTGATTGGAATGAACGCTGGAAGCCGCGAATTTGTTGGACTTTGGCAGTCGAACATCCGTGGGGTAGATTTAAACCACAACTATGACGCGCTGTTTGAAAAAGGGCGCGCCATGGAATTTGCCGCAGGAGTTTACGGCCCGGGAAAAGGGCGCTACTCCGGCGAATATCCGGAAAGCGAGCCGGAAACCCAGGCCGTTGTAGGACTGACGAAAGAAATTAATCCCGACATTGTTATTGCCTATCACTCCCAGGGGGAAGAAATTTATTATAACTTTAACGGCAAATGCGCCCGGGGCGCGGTTAACATTGCCCAAACCCTGGCCCGGGCCACAGGCTATAAACTCATTGAGGCCGACGGCTTAACCGACTGCTCCGGGTATAAAGACTGGGTGATTGAACACTTCAACATTCCCGCATATACCATTGAGGTAGGTAAGGGGGAAAACCCGCTGCCCCTCTCCCAGTTTGATAAAATTTACAGCGACAACTTAAAGGCGGTTTTATGTCTATAGGAGAAAAAATGCTCTATGGGGAAATTCTCCATAGAGCATAAATAACTGTATTCAAATAGCTGTTTTAGTAACATTTTATTTTAATGGTATTCTGACATGAAATGTATCTGTGCAATTTTCGTCCGCCGCACAGGCGCAAAGAAGCGCCTGTGGTGTTCCGTTCTCAAAATAAAGCTGGGGACGCTCTAACAGCGCAACCTTTTGGATCTGTCCGTCTTCATAAACAAGCTCCCGGGTAAAAGCCAGGGGCGTGTCTGACGGCGCCCAATGAATTCCGTCCCGGGACTCAAACAGTGCCACAGAATAGCCGTTGGTTTTTGTAAAATAGCCGTGAAAATCCTTCACCAGGGAATAATAGGTTCCGTCCTCCCGCCAGATAAACGGGTCCTCCACCGACCACGGGTGGTTGGGGTTTTGCATAATGGGCTCTTTTTCTTTGATAAAGGGCCCCTCAGGATGTTCTGCTATGGCTACGCCGCAGATAACCGGGCCGCCCTTGGGAAGCTCCCCCTCCTTAGAAACGCCTTTATAAACTGCCAAAACCCTGCCGTCAGGCATTTGCGTCACGGTTGGGTTTGAAGTCATCAGCGAGTCGAAGCCGCGACTGCTTACATCAATCACAGGCTCTTCTTTTCGCCGCCACTCCCCCTCCGGGTCAGAGGTCACAGCACAGCCAATCCGCTGGTTGTTGCGGTGGTTCCACCATTCCCCGTTGCCGCGGTTGCCCATATAATATAAATAAATCTTGTCCTCATACTTTAAAACTGTGGGATTGTGTTTGCAGGAGGCGTCCCACCGGTCGTCTTCGTCTTTTCCGAATAGTGTTTTTACATGATGAAACTCGCCAAAAATATGATCGGCTTTTGCAAGGCAAATTTCTGAATCTGTTACCCACGCGGCAAATCCCAAATCTTTTTTCCACCGCGAATAAATGAAATAACAATTTCCCCGAAACTGAAACGCCGATCCGCACCAGATATGATATCCTTCTTCTCTGAATTGATAATTTAGTTTTGTAGGCAGCATTCTGTTTTTAAAATTCATTGCACCATCCTTCGCTTTGCTCGTACTCTTTCCTTATTATACGTTCAACGGAAGAAAAAGTCAATACAATCAGTTATTGATCGCTCCCGGTTTTTGCTTTCTCCGGCGGATTAATCTCGTTTTTTTCGTGCTGGGACCTATCCATCAAATAGTTATAAAATTCAATCAAAGCAATTTTGGCCGTGGGCGAAACCCCAGAAATGTCCAGCTGGCCGTCAGACGACAAGAATTCTGCAATGTCAAGGTCGTGTCCGCGGTTGTCATCAATGGGAAAATAAGTCTTTTTATTTCCTGTTAGGTAAGCTTCACTGACACCGAAATAGTTTGCAATTGTCCGAACCATTTCTTCATCAGGCTTTCTCTTGTGCGATTCATAATTAGCAAGGCAGCTTCTGGAAACATTTAATCTTTTGGCAAGTTTGGCCTGTGTCAAACCTTCCACCGAGCGTAACTCTTTTAACCTTTTTGCAAAAATCTCAAATTCTTTTTCGCTCATAAAGCTTTCCTCGCATTCTGTCATATTTTTAAACCACAGATGTCAAAAAGTTCAAGAAACTTGAACTTTAATTATAGAATAACAGGAATTTCGCATAAAATCAAGACTTTTTTCGCAAATTAGGTAAAATGAAACAAATTTCGCCGCATTGAAACTTTTTGTCACACTTCGATCCGTTAAATGCTGCTTTTCTAAGAATAAATGTGTTTCATTTCCAGTTTTATTTCAATAACAGAGATGTTCTCGCTGTGTGTAACATAATTGCGTAGAAGGGTATTTGTTGCCATATCTAAGGCATTAGCACGATTTACAAATGTTTCCATTTTCAAATTAACTTTACCAAGTTCGATTTTTAAAATATGTTTTACAAAAATATGCGAAAGTTCTGCCAATTTTTCTTGTGTTAAACCCTTACTCTCGGCAAATTCGTATATTTTCCCCCAATACCCAAAAATCCATTTTTACTGTCATTCCAACTGCAATTACAAATTTTCATAAACATGATTGAAACAAGCCACAGAATGATAAAACATAGGCACCTTAGATATTGCTTTCACGAACAAGTAATAAAAACAGCCTCATACCGTAGTACAAGACTGTTGCGTAAAACATTCAGCATGCAATGTTAAGGATATATAATTTACCGGCACTTACTAATAAAATCTTATATAAAAAGTCAGAGAATTTACTGTGCATTTACCATTTCAATTCGATTTTCTGCAAGCCATGTGGCAATTTCATCTCTGTTATAAGAAGAATAGGTTACAGCCAGTCCTTTTTGAATGGTGCTGTTGGGGGCAAGTTTAGCAACCGCACTGATGGTTTGCCCAAAGCGCCCGCCGCCCATACTGCAAAACGGAATAATTGTTTTGCCACTAAAATCATAGTGCGTTAGAAATGTGCGTATGGGGGCAGGGATGGAAGCCCACCAATTACAATATCCCAATAAAATGGTGTCATACTGATTGATGTCGAGACCGGCATCCTCAAGATATGCGTTCAAGTCCGGGACTGCGTTTTCTCTGTATTCTGTCAAAGCCTCTGCATAAAGACTAACGGAATTGCCCGTAGCTGAATATGGTGTCTTCCGTTCCACCCGGAATATATCCGCACCTGTCATTTCGGCAATGATATTGGCAAAACCGTCTGTATTGCCTGTTTGCGAAAAATAGACAATCAGCGTTTTATTCCTGCCGTCGGCATTTGCATGATTTTCGCTCGTTACAGTACCCGTCATATCCACTGCGTTTCGGGCTAAACGAATACCGATACTATAAAGGGGAACATCTGCCGGGTAAGCGCTGCGGTATGCACTGCGAATATGTTTCGGAAAATCATTCCAACCGCCGCCGCGGGCAATTTTATAATTTCCGGCCTGCATACCTGTTGGATTTAGCGATGCTTCCTCACTGTAACTGCCATACCAATCCCACACCCATTCAGCTACATTGCCGTGCATGTTATATAAACCGTTGCCATTGGCCAGATAACTGTCGGTGCTTACGGTATGTTCTAAGTAACCGTTTACCCATTGTCCGCTTGCATTGTTGTTATAACCATAAGCATTATAACAGTTTGCGTCCTCGTCATTTACATAGCTGCCAAAAGAAAACGGCGTATCCGTGTTTGCCCTTGCCGCATATTCCCATTCGGCTTCTGTAGGCAAACGGTAGCCGTTGGCGCTTTTGTCCCATGTAACAGTCGTACCGGAAATGGTGTAACACGGGGAAAGCCCCTCGGCTTCGCTTTTTGTATTACAGAATCGAATTGCATCATACCAAGTTACGTTTTCAACAGGATTTCCCGCATCTTGAAACTCACTGGGATTGCTCCCTGTGACTGCCTGATATTCCTGCTGCGTCAGTTCTGTTTTTGCAAGATAGAAACTGTCAACCGACACCTCGTGCAGTCGTTCGTCAGCATCACGCTCCGGCTCGTTTTCAGGGCTTCCCATTTGAAAAGTACCGCCGTTTATTAAAACAAAATCATCCGTTGCTTCTATATTGACATCTGTATTGCCTGTTTTGGTAATTGTAATCATTTGCTCTGTTTCATTCCAATCTACCGAAAATTTAAAACTCTCTGCAATAAAGCGGATCGGGAGCATCGTGCGGTCATTTAAGACTGTCGGCGCAACGTCAAGCGTTTGTGCTGTGTCATTCAAATATGCAGTGGTACTGTCTATTACAAGACGGATTTCATTTGCGCCAAGGGACAAGGTAACTTCTTGGCTTGCGCCGTCCCAAAGGACAGTACCGCCCATTTCTTCCACAATCGCACGGACAGGGAGCAACGTTTTATTGTTTTGCAAAATAGGCGCTGTGCCCCTTCCGAAATCAATTTCTTTTTCCACTCCGTTTACCAACATCTGCGGATTGTCAATTTGCAATAAAATGGATAAGTCCTGCGTTTCATCTGCTGCAAAAACAGCAAAGCATGAAAAACACAGAATAAGGCTTAACATCATACATAATATTCTTTTCATAAACGATACTCCTTTCATTTTTTCCTTATCGCGATTGTGTTCTGCTGCGATATTTTATATAGGCGTATGCAAAGTTTTGACAGAACGTGCGCAATGAAACTGCACAGTCCCATGAGTGCCAAATAGTCTATGTAAAACAGCAGCTTTGATTCAGCATAATCCATAAATACAAATTCACTTTTTAATAAAAGATAGGACAGGAGGTTCCGCTTTACAAAAACAAACGCACCATATCCTGCTGTAATCAGCCCTGCAGCAAAGCATACAACATTTGCTTTTTTCGAGGTAAGGTGCAGCGCTTTTCGGAAAAGACCAAAAAGCATACCCCAATGAAATCCAATGTGCAGACTCATCAGTAAAAATCCCCAGTAAGAGCCTATAATGTGTAACCGTCTCGCCATAGCAAGCCCACCGCCTGCTGGTAAAAAAGCAAATACGGTTTTTGATATGACAAACCCGCTATACATCAATATCAGCATATCGGCAAACAACAAAACACCTATGATGAATCCAAAGATACGCAATGGCGTATTGTTGCCTTTCCCTATATTTTTGTACCAATTGCAGTTCAGCATATGATGGAGGATAAACAGAAAAAACAGTCCGGCACCCATCCATTCATGCACTGTGCCGCCCCAAAACTGATAACCCATTAACAAAAGCAGCAAAACAGTCATGCTCACATCTAACCCTATTTTTACAGCCGCTTTCTTCTTCACAACACAAACCGCCTTTCTATTTTAGTGCGGCATAGCTGCTTTCCGCTATCGGCTCCAACCATTCATTTGCAGTTTCCCGTCCTGGAATTTCAACTGATAAATGAGAAAACCAGCTATCCTTTGCCGCGCCGTGCCAATGCTTGACGCCGGCAGGAATGACCACCACATCACCGGGATGCAGCTTTCGCGGCTTTTCGCCCCATGCCTGATACCAGCCGGTTCCGTCCGTGCAGAGCAAAATTTGCCCGCCGCCCTCGGCGGCTTTATGGATATGCCAATGGTTGCGGCAGCCCGGCTCAAATGTCACATTAGCAATCTTCACGCCATCATCGGTCAGCATATTTAAGTAGCTTTGCCCGTCAAAATACTGTGCAAACGCCTTATTCGGCGCGCCGGTGTGAAAAAGGGATTCTTTTAAATTCATTATTTTACCTCCTGCATTTCTTTCTCTGCCCGATTGATACAGGCAATCGCATTTAAGCTGCGCGGATACCCGATATACGGCAAACATTGCGATATTACGCGCATCAAAAAGTCTTTGTCGTTGCCAATATCCATGTTCCCCTTTGCGTGGGCGGTCAACTGAGGCTCACATCCGCCCTGTGCCATCAGAAAACAAAAGGTAATCAGTTCCCTTTGTGCAAGGGATAGCCCTGTCCGGGTGTAGTAATCGCCAAAACAATTTGCCGCCAGCCAGCGGTTGATGTGTCCGGCTTTCCACGCTTCTTTCATCTGCTCACCGAAAATATCAGCTTGTATCTGCACACCTTTTTCCAGTCGGTCATCCAATGTCGTGGTTGCCTGTCCTTTCAGCGGCAGAGGGACGCCGCGTTCTGATAAAAGTTCATTGGTTCTATGCAAAAACGGCAGCATCTTGCCATATCCCAAATAGTCTGTCGCCTGATAGACAGTCTCTTTTACTGCGATGGGGGAAAGACCGCTGTCCAGCGCCTCCGCTAACACTTCCCTGTAGGCTCCCTCCGCCTGACAGCCCATCAGCGCTGCAAAAATTGCCATATATCTAGTCTTGGAATCCAACTGTTGCCCCGGTTCCTGTAGTACCTCGTTTTGCAAAAAATACGCAAACCGTTCTGCAAATTCCGGGTCGGTCTCATAAATATCCATAAAAAATCTCCATTCCGCCGCCCTGCATCGGCACAAATAGTTTTTAAATTTCTCTTATCAGCAGGGCAAAGGAATGATAAGAGATCTTTTTGCCCATGTGCGTTTGCCGAAAGGAAAAAATCACACGGGCAATTCAATCCGCCGGAGGCTTAACGGGAAAGGAACTTTCCCGTTAAAACACGCCTTACAGTTCTTGATTCCCCGCTGACCAAACATGCGGCTGGTTTGCGGCGGTTTCTGTGTTCTGTGCCATTACGCCGACCAACTCGTGGGGCGTATATAATTCTTCCAAATACTTAATTTCCTCATTGCTCAACCGCAATTCTGTTGCTTTCACCGCCCCTTGCACATGGCTTGCTTTTGTCGCGCCGACAACCGGCGCTGTGACTTTTGTTAAAAGCCATGCAAGAGAAATTTCCGTCATGGAAACACCATGGTGAAATGCCAGTTCCTCCACACGTTGGACAATCCCCATGTCGCGCTCCGCAGCGGCGTCATATTTGCCTTTCGCATACTCGTCCTCCATGAGCCGCTTGGAGGTCTCGCCGGGGAATTTAGAAAGCCGCCCGCCCGCAAGGGGGCTGTATGGCGTCAGGGCGATTTGTTCTTTTTGACAATAGGGATTCATTTCTTTTTCTTCCTCGCGGAAAATCAGGTTATAATGCCCCTGCATGGATATCAATTTCGCAAATCCCTCTTTTTCTGCAACCGCGTTTGCTGCTGCAAGCTGGGAAGGAAAGCAATTTGAAATGCCGATATACCGCGCTTTTCCAGCCCTTACAACTCGGTTCAGTCCTTCCATAATGTCATAAACAGGCGTGTTATAATCCCACATATGATAAATATACAAATCCACATAATCGAAGCCGAGATTGGCAAGACTGCGGTTTAAGCTGCGCTCAATATGCTGCTGTCCGGTAATCCCTTTTTGTATTTCCTCGGCTGTGCGGGGCAAGAATTTGGTTGCAATCACCACTTCGTCCCGTTTCGGCGCAAAATCCCAAAGAGCGCGGCCCAGATACTGCTCGCTTGTCCCGCTTTGATACGCAGGGGCTGTGTCAAAAAAGTTAACACCTAAAGAAAGCCCTTGTTTGATAATCATGCGTGACTGCGCTTCGTCAACCGTCCAGGTATGCTGTCCGTTTGCTGCGTCGCCAAACCCCATACATCCCATGCAGATGCGGGATACGGTCAGGTTTGATTTTCCTAATTTCGTATATTGCATATCGTTCACCTCACAATTCTTCCATCCGGCGTTTTCCCCAGCAGGGATTTCCGCATGCCACGGTGTTATCCGGAATATCCTGTGCCGCCTGCTTCTAATATGCCTCTGCCCGTATCGTACCGTCCAATGCCGGAATCCGTTCCGCACCCGATTCAATCCTGCCCAGCGGGATCAGCGACGACGAATAGCTCCAATCTTTGTAAAACAGCGCAAGATTTCCCCAGGGTGCATAAATGGTTAAATCACCGGTCTTCGGAGCCGTTCCAGGCGTAGTATTGGATATATCAATCTCCTCCGGCGGATAGGCAATCTTTTCTGTGTTGTTGTAATCGCTGAAGTTCAAATCCAGCGGCAGCATAGCTGCAAGATTTTTTGCCGCATTGTTCTGTTCCAGTTTAACGATGATATCGCCGTTTGCGGCAGCCAGCTTCATACGCATAAAAACCGCTTCCGTAAAATGATTGTCACGCAGCCACTCGTCAATCTGAGCCGTCCCCGTGGAGGACGTTCCGCGAAAACCGTCTGTCACCGTACTGTCCGGCGCTAATTCCCGAATTTTAGACAAGCTGCCGCTGATTCCTGTGGACCCGCTGGTGCAAAATGGCAGAATCGTTTTACCGGACAAATCGTAACTGTCTAAAAATGTACGCACAACCGGCGGACACTGCCCCCACCAAATGGGATAGCCCAGCAAAATTACATCATATTGCGAAACGTCTACTTCCAGCGGCTCGATGGCAGGGCGCGCATCGGAATTAAGTTCCTGATTTGCACGGCAGGAATTGTCATTGTAATTCAAGTCTGCACTTGTGTATGGCTCTGCCGGGATAATTCTTGCCAAGTCTGCTCCGGCTGCCTGCGCAACCGTTTCTGCCAATGTTTCAGTGTTCCCGGTTGCAGAAAAGTAGATGGTCAGTGCGTGAGCGTTTGCCGGTGCAGGTGGTTCTTCCGGCTCCGGTGTAATTACAGGCTCCTTTGTGGGTTCGCTGTTTGAAATCTCTCCCGTAACCGTAATGCGCTGTTCCTCACCGTTCCAATCCACATGAAAGGAAAATCGTTCTGCAATAAACCGAATGGGGAGCATCGTGCGGTCATTCATTGTGGCAGGCGCGACATCAAGGATATATGCTTCATTGTTGAAATAGGCAACGGGTTGATCCATGGTAAGCCTGATTTCGTTATTGTTATATCCAAGCACTGCTGTTTGCGCCGCTTCATCCCAAGAAACGGTTCCACCCATTGCTTCGATAATTGCACGAATGGGAACGAGCGTCCTGTCATTTACCACAACCGGCACGGTGCCTCTGCCGGGATCAATTTCCAAAGTGTTGCCATTTACCGTCATCATGGAATTTCCAATCTGCAAAACAACAGAGATATTTTCTTCTGCTGTTACATTTTCCGCTGCGCCGCTCGTCATGGAAAACAAACTGAGAACACAGCATAATGCCAATAAAACTGATAGAAATTTTTTCATCCTCGTAACCTCCTGAAAATAACATTTAATAACAAGCCTTTAAGACGTTTAGAATATCTTCGGCGGTCATATGCTTATATCCGCCGCCCTGTACGGTAGAGTTTGCAATCAAGGGAAGCATTGCCTCTGTTGCGCCAAGTTCCCGCAAAGTCTGCGGCAGACCCAGCTCCTCAATAAATGCGGTAAGTTTCTCAATCCCTGCGTTTGCTGCATCTTCTTTTGTCATGGTGTCAGTCGGAATCTCCCACACATTGTTCGCAAAACGGACAAATTTGTCCAATCCATATGGGGATATGTACTTATAATACGGTATGGAAATCGCCGCAAGCCCTGCGCCATGGGCGCAATCGGTATATGCGCCAAGCTGGTGCTCAATCATATGTACTTCCCAATCCTGCTCTTTGGCAAGGCCGGTGATAGTATTGAGCCCAATCGCAGCGCACCACATAATGTTGCTGCGTGCCTCATAGTCCTCCGGGTTTTTCAGGGCAATCCTTGCGCTGTGTATCAGGGAGCGCATCACCCCTTCGATGAGATAATCGGTGGTGTTGTCATCTGTGCCGGAAAAATACTGTTCCATCAGATGAGACATGGTATCAAAAATACCGCTTACCATTTGATATTTCGGAACGGTATAGGTGTATTCGGGATTCAAAATGGAAAACTTCGGATATACTTCCGGTGGATATACCCTGCCGTTTTTGAGCATTTTTTCCTCGTTTGTAATCACCGAGCCGCCGTTCATTTCCGAGCCGGTTCCCGCCATGGTTAAAACAGCGCCCACCGGCACAATCTCGTTATCCACGTCCTCAAAGTTGACCCAGTAGCGTTCCCACGGGTCGCCTTTGCAATAGGCGGACAGAGAAATCCCTTTGGCACAGTCAATGACCGAGCCGCCGCCAACCGCCAAAATCAAATGAACTTGGTGTTCGCGGACGAGCCTTGCGCCCTCAAGCATTTGTGTATAGGTCGGGTTTGATTTGATGCCGGAAAGCTCGACAACGGTTTTTCCTGCTTTTTGTAAAACAGCGGTTATCTCATCATAAAGACCGCTTTTCTTCACAGAACCCTTTCCATAAACCAGCAATACCGTATCGCCGTAGTTTGCAAGTTCTGCCGGCAAGTGTTCCAGCGCCGTCTTTCCAAAATAAATTTTGGTTGGGTTGTGGTAATAAAAGTCCAGTTTCATTGCTTATTTCCTCCTTAAACCGTTTCCATCCTACGCTTTGATAGGATGAAGAAACATTTTTTTGTCACACATGTTTTGTATATGTTCATTCCAATTTTCTTTTGCAATATCTTCAATAGACACAGAAACAAATTTTTTATCAATGCCCAATTCATCGGCTACAAACCTTTGTATTTTTACTGCCAGTTCTTTTTTCGCGGTATCATCCCGTCCGGGAATCATTGTAATATCAATATGTGGCATATCTCACCACCTCCTTTTTACTCGTTTCCTGCAATATGATTTTCTTTGAGCCAGTTGCTGATATCTTGGGCGAGGGAGGAACCGCCTGAATAATGAACGGACAAGGCGTCCCCCATAGCAGCGCTTGGCACCAGTTTCGAAATTGCGGTTAGGCTTTGCCCAAATCTGCCGCCTTCAATCAAAACAAAATTTTCCGGAAATTGCACATTCACTGCCTCCTGCATCCCATTCGTTACAGACGTATCTGCATTAGACGCTTTTTCTGCCTGATTACATGCCGCAAAAGAAAAAACGAGCAGGCAAGAGAGAAGTAACGAAAGATATTTTTTCATAAAGCAGCCCCCTATTTTGCAAGCCCAATCTCGTCCAGCCATGCTTTGACCGCATGTTCAGGATCAGACGAAGAACTGCTGCCGATGTGAAGCCCCTTTGTTACAGCCGCACCCGATTCAAGGCTTTTTATCTCATTTACCGTATTGGAAAGCCCGCTGCCCCCGCTGGTACAGAATGGCGCGATCGTTTTCCCCGATAGGTCATAGCTGTCAAAAAAGGTGTAAAGAATCATCGGCATGTCGCCCCACCAATTCGGGAAACCCACATAAACCACATCATACTGCGCGATGTTTTCAATGCTGCCGGAAATGGCCGGTCGGGCGTCTGCTCTTTGTTCCTCCTGCGCAAAATCCACAACCGTGTCATAATCATCGCTATATGGCGTTTGCGGGATGATTTCAAATATATCTGCATCCGTTTGGTTTTGAATGGATTTCGCGACATTTTCGGTATTGCCCGACCATGAGAAATAAACAACCAGTGATTTGGAAATGCCCTCCGTCGTTTCAGCAGAAACCTCTTGATT
>OIYE01001354.1_pt1 | contig 12951 bp, 8 predicted proteins | sample 1588091 | NCBI WGS metagenome assembly OIYE01 (sample SAMN03283265) | human gut metagenome | biome: human-associated habitat; material: feces | host: Homo sapiens | place: USA | collected 2013 | reverse complement strand
GTGGTGCTCTGCCGCTGTGACCGCTGTGTTCGGCTGGCTGACCGCAGCGGGTGCGTCCCGGATGAAGGCCGCCAAGACCCTGGAGCTCTACGCCGATACCGCCGAGGGCTTCGACTGGCACAAGGGCCTGTCCCTCTCCATGCTGGCCGACCTGACGCATAAAAAGAAGACCAAGGCTCTCAAGATGCTGCGGAAATTCATCCACAAGGGCTGGCTCAGTGCCTGGCTGGACGAGAAAAACGACAAGCTCTACCTGACGGCGGAGGACTACCGCACTGCGCAGGAAAATCAGCCGGAGCCTGAACCGGAAAAAGCGCCGGAACAGGCCGGAGAAGTCCCCCTGAACCTCGAGACGACCCGCCGCTTTGCGCAGGTGCTCGAGAAGGAGCAGGAGCTCATGGAGGATGAGCGGGCTGTGGAGGAGCTGCAGCATATGCAGAAGACCACCGAGTCCATCTGTGCCTGGCTGGAAGCCCACCCCGAGAGCCTGCCCAAGGCCCGCCGCTTTGCGGAATACTATATCCCCACCACCCTCAAGCTCCTGCACACCTACAACGACGTGCAGGGCCAGCAGGGCGAGAACGCCGAGGCCATCCGCAGGGACATCGCGGGCATCCTGCACACCCTGAATCAGGCCTACGACAACCTTTACGATAAGCTTTTGTCGGACATGGCGCTGGACGTTTCCAGCGAGATCGCTGCGCTGCAGGGGATGCTGGCCAACGATGGTCTGGCCGGGGAGGAAATGCGATGACCTACCGGGCTTGGAACACCAAAGAAGTTGACCGTGCGGCCCTGAAGGAGCTGACCGCCGCCATCGCCCAGGCTGAGAAGGAAATGCAGCAGATGGGCGACGAATACGTCTCCACCGAACATCTGCTTATCGGCATCGCGGCCAGCAAGCCGAACCAGTCGGCCGAAATCTTGGAGAAGAACGGCGTCACCGCAGCCTCCCTGCGCAAGGCCGTACCCGGCGTGCGTGGTGGCGCGAAGGTCACCAGCCCGGACGCGGAAGGCTCGTACAAGGCCCTAGAGAAGTACTCCACCGACCTGACGGCCGCCGCCAAGGAAGGCAAGCTGGACCCGGTCATCGGACGTGACCAGGAAATCCGCCGCGTGATTCAGATCCTCTCCCGTCGTACCAAGAACAACCCGGTGCTGATCGGCGAGCCCGGCGTCGGCAAGACCGCCGTCGTGGAAGGCCTGGCCCAGCGTATCGTGGCGGGCGACGTGCCCACCACCCTGCAAGGCAAGAAGCTCATCTCCCTTGACCTAGGCTCCATGGTGGCCGGTTCGAAGTACCGTGGCGAGTTCGAGGAGCGCCTGAAGAGCGTCCTGAACGAAATCAAGAATGCGGATGGTCAGATCATCACCTTCATCGACGAGATCCACACCATCGTCGGCGCGGGTGCGGCCGAAGGCTCGATGGACGCCGGCAATATGTTGAAGCCCATGCTGGCCCGTGGCGAGCTGCGCCTGATCGGCGCGACCACGCTGGACGAGTACCGCGAGAACATCGAAAAGGATCCGGCATTGGAACGCCGTTTCCAACAGGTGTTCGTGGGCGAGCCGAGCGTGGAAGACACCATCGCCATCCTGCGTGGCCTGAAGCAGCGTTACGAGGCGCACCATAAGGTAACGATCGGCGACGACGCGCTGGTCGCCGCCGCGACCCTCTCGAACCGGTACATCTCAGGCCGTCAGCTGCCGGACAAGGCCATCGACCTGGTCGATGAGGCGGCTGCCCACCTGCGTATGGAGCTCGACTCCTCGCCTGAGGAGATCGATGAACTGCAGCGCAAGGTGACCCGTCTTGAAATGGAGGAAATGCAGCTCAAGAAGGCCGAGGATCCTGCATCCAAGGAGCGTCTGGGCAAGCTGCAAGCCGAACTCGCGGACACCCGTGAGAAGCTCAGCGGCCTCAAGGCGCGTTGGGATGCGGAACAGGCCGGCCACAACAAGGTCGGCGACCTGCGTGCCAAGCTCGATGACCTGCGCGTGCAGGCGGATAAGTATACCCGTGAAGGCAACTTGGCGGAGGCCTCGAAGATTCTGTACGGAGAGATTCCGTCCATTCAGAAGGAACTCGCCGCCGCGGAAAGCGCGGATGCCGAATCTGCCGATGCCGGCGCGGCCAACCCGGCCGATGAGCCGATGGTCCCGGACCGTGTGGACGCCGACTCGGTGGCCGAGATCGTCTCCGACTGGACCGGCATTCCCGTCGGCCGCCTGATGCAGGGCGAAAACGAGAAGCTGCTGCACATGGAGGACTACCTCGGCAAGCGTGTGATCGGCCAGAAGGAAGCCATCGCCGCCGTGTCCGACGCGGTGCGCCGTTCGCGTGCCGGCATCTCCGACCCGAACCGTCCGACCGGATCGTTCCTGTTCCTCGGCCCCACCGGTGTGGGCAAGACCGAACTGGCCAAGGCGCTCGCCGACTTCCTGTTCGACGACGAGAAGGCCATGGTCCGCATCGACATGTCCGAATACATGGAGAAGGCTTCGGTCTCGCGCCTGATTGGCGCGGCGCCGGGCTACGTGGGCTACGAGCAGGGCGGCCAGCTGACCGAGGCCGTGCGCCGCCGCCCGTATTCCGTGGTGCTGTTCGACGAGGTCGAGAAGGCCAACCCGGAGATCTTCGACGTGCTGCTGCAGGTACTTGACGATGGTCGCCTGACCGATGGCCAGGGAAGGACCGTGGACTTCAAGAACACGATCCTGATTATGACCTCTAACCTCGGCTCGCAGTTCCTCGTGAACGAGGACATGGACGCCGACGCCAAGAAAAAGGCCGTGATGGACGCTGTCCGCATGAACTTCAAGCCGGAGTTCCTGAACCGTCTGGACGACATCGTCATGTTCCACCCGCTTACGCGCGAGGAGCTTGGCGGCATCGTGGATATCCAGGTGGCTGGCGTGTCCCAGCGTCTGACCGATCGCCGCATCACGCTGGACGTCACCGACTCGGCTCGCGAATGGCTTGCCAACACCGGTTACGAACCGGCTTATGGCGCTCGTCCGCTGCGCCGCCTGGTGCAGACCGAAGTGGGCGACCAGCTGGCCCGTATGCTGCTGGCCGGCAAGGTCCACGACGGTGACACCGTGCTCGTCGACCAGACCGGCGGCGAACATCTGGAGCTCTCCGCTTGGGCGAGCGACCAGATTGTCTCCGACAATCCGGACGTGAGCGTGGACAACGTCACCGAAGACAAGTGACAATCACTGGCTCCCCTCTCTGAGCAAAGCTGTCAGCGAAGCTGACTGAGGGGAGTTCGGGCTGGCGAGCTTCACTATATTGGCTCTCCTCTGAGGAGGAGAGCCTTTTCGCTACCATGGTGCTGAACTTCATACGAGGAGGGCCAGTGACTGGACGATTCGCGCCGACGCCGTCGGGGCGCATGCATATCGGCAACGTGTACGCCATGTTGGGTGCATGGCTTTCGGCCCGCTCGCGTGGCGACCGCATGCTGATGCGTATCGAGGACGTGGACAAGCCGCGTGTGGTCGCCGGTGCGGACCAGCTCATGATGGATGACCTGCATTGGCTCGGCCTCGACTGGGATGGCGAACCGATGTTCCAATCCCAGCGCACTGAACGATACGAATACGCTCTCGAATGCCTGCGCTCGCAAGGTGTGCTGTACCCCTGTTTCTGCTCGCGTGCCGACATTCGCGCCGCCTCGGCCCCCAACGAGGGCGACGGCTTCATGGTGTACCCCGGCACGTGCCGCCGCCTGCTGCACGACCATCCCGACGAGGTCCGTGCCCGTTTGGTTCGCGGCGACCAGCATTCCATCCGTATCGCCATGCCGGAATCGGCAGCGGGAGAAAAGCAACGTACAGTGCCTGACGATTCCGCTGCGCTGTCGGGAGCCGTGCCGCCGGAACAGCAGGGCGATGCCGGAATCGTTGATGGTGTCGCATGCTTTAACGACCGTGTCTATAGTCCACAGCACTACGATTTGGCCCGCGAGGTAGGCGATTCCGTGATTCGCCGAGCCGATGGACTGTTCGGCTATCAACTGGTCGTGGTCGTGGATGACCTCGATATGGGTGTTGATGATATCGTGCGCGGCCGTGATCTGCTGCGCTCCACCGCGCTGCAAATGTGGATTCGCCAGTGTCTGTTGGCTGGCGGCTTTGAGCCGGAATGCGGCAACACGGAAAAGCCTCTCGCCGAGCACCCCGAGTATGCGCACCTGCCGCTTATCGACAATGCGGCCGGCCGGCGTTTAGCCAAGCGCGAACGTTCGCTGGATATGGGAGCCTTGCGCGCCCGCAACGTAACCCCCGAGCAAATCATCGGATACTGCGCCTGGCTGCTGCGTCTGCAACCCACTCCAATTCCTTGCAAACCCGCCGATCTGCTGGCAGATTTCAGCTGGGAGCCACTGCGCGCCAACCACCTGGACCGCGCGCTGAAACCGGATGATCCAACCACTCCACAATGGCTGGCAGAAGCGTTAGGCTAGAGGCAGCCCAACAGGAAGGATTCCAATGTCGTCGAAGCTCTGGAGAAACGTGGCGCTGGCAGGCGTGGCCGCCGCCGGTGCTGCCGTGTGGGCCGTGGCCCCGCGCACGTTCAATGACAAGCGTCGTAATTTCGTGCCCTCCATTCCGGAGGTATGGTATGCCCATCGTGGCTTGCATGATGCGGGTTCTGGTTTGGTCGGCTATACCGATATCGCTGATTATGGTGGGGATAATCCGGTTAGCGCCCAAGCCGATACCACTGAGCGATCCATCGCCGAAAACGATGATTATGTGTCGCTTGCCCGTCGCATGGCTGTCAAGGCCGGCTACGGCAGTGCGGATATGACCGGTCCGATTGCTCCCGAAAACTCGCTGGCCGCGTTCGCCGCCGCCTGCGAGGCTGGCTATGGCATCGAACTCGACGTGCAGCTTACGCTCGACGGCCAAGTGGTCGTGGTCCATGACGCCGATTTGTTGCGCGTGGCCGGCGATCCGCGCCGCATCGAAGACCTGACTTACGACGAACTCGCCCGTATTCCGCTCTTCCCGAACGGCGAGTCAGGCGATTTGAAGGCCGAACCGTTGCCGGGTGCCGACGCGAACCCGCCGCTGGTGGTCACGCCGTCCGCCGCGCCGAAGGGGTACTACCAGCATGTGCCGCTGTTCTCCGATGTGCTGGACGTGGTGGCCGGCCGGGCTCCGCTGATTGTGGAATACAAGTTCAGCAACAACAGGGCTTGGGATGAGCGTAGCGAAGAGCTCATGGAAAAGGGCCACGCCTTGCTTGAGGCGTATGACGGCCCGTACGTGATCGAATCCTTCCACCCGGGCGCGGTGAATTGGTACAAGGAGCATCACCCTGAGGTGTGCCGCGGTCAGCTGAGCTGGCCGGCGAAGCTGAGCAAGAATGGTGCGGCTGAATGGGCCGCCGGCTTACTGGCGTTCGACTGGCTGTCTCGTCCTGATTTCGTGGCTTATGACTGGACCGGTGGCGCTTCGCCGCAAGTCAAGCTCGCTCGTTCGATGGGTGCGATGCCGGTTTCATGGACCGTGCGCAACAGCGATGAACTCGCCCAGTGCGCCCCCTACTTCGACCGCCACATCTTCGAAGCGTTCGTCCCCGACGCAGTGTGAGGTTGAGGGCGTTATTGATGCGCCCATGGGGCGGTTACAGGCTCATCGGGCGGTAACTTGCCCATGGGGCGGTTTGAAGAATATGTGAAACCGCGGAATTAAGCCATTTTGGCATACCGCCCCATGAGGGTTTTACGGCCCCATGGGGCAATTACCGCCCCATGGGGGATTTTCCGCCCCATGAGGTATGGCGTTTTACTTGTGATACGGCTCGCCAGCGTTGATTTTATAAGCGCGATAGATCTGCTCCAGCAGAATCACGCGCATAAGCTGATGCGGGAACGTCATCTTCGAGAAACTCAGCAGAAAATCAGCACGACGCAGAATCGCGTCGTCAAGGCCGATTGAACCGCCGATGACCAGCTGAATATGGCTGGTGCCACGCAATCCAAGGTCGTTGATTTTGGCGGCCAATTCTTCACTGGACAGCTGCTTGCCATTGATGGCAAGGGCAATAACAAACGCGCCGTCCTTCAGATGCTTGGCGATGCGTTCGCCTTCTTTGGCCTTGATCTGTCGGTCAACGCCTTCGGAGGCATGGTCAGGCGTTTTCTCATCTGCCACTTCAATGATGTTGAGCTTGCAGTAGCGCGAAAGTCGCTTGGAATACTCGTCAATGGCGTCGCGAAGGTAACGCTCCTTCACGCGCCCCGGCGCAATAATGTCGATTTGCATAGATGTTCCGTTATGCTGGCTCCCCTCGGGGAGGGGAGCCAGGGAAATCAGTCAATTACGCCATAGAGACGGTCACCGGCGTCGCCGAGTCCCGGCACGATGTAGCACTTGTCGTTAAGACGTTCGTCGACCGCGCACACCACGACCTTGAAGTCGATGGACGGGTCGATGTGCTCCTCGACGTACTTGATGCCTTCGGGGGCCGCGATGATGTTGATCGCGGTCACGTCCTTGGCACCGCGCTCGGCCAGGTAGTGCGTGGCGGCGACCAGCGTTCCGCCGGTGGCGAGCATCGGGTCGATGAGGAAGCACTGGCGGCCGGACAGGTCCTCGGGCAGACGGTTCGCGTACGTCACCTGCTGGGTGGGGTGCTCCTCGTCGCGCTTCATGCCCAGGAAGCCGACTTCAGCAGTCGGAATCAGGCGGGTCATGCCGTCGAGCATGCCCAAGCCAGCGCGCAGCACCGGCACGATGATCGGGCGCGGGGAGGCGAGCTTCTTGCCGGTCATCGGGGCGACCGGCGTCTCGATCGGCGCGGCCACCACGGACAGGTTGCGGGTGGCCTCGTAGGCCTCAAGCATCACGAGTTCGGAGACGAGCTCGCGGAAGGTGGAGGAGGGGGTGTTCTTGTCGCGCAGCACGGTGAGCTTGTGCTCGACCAGCGGATGATTCAAAACATGGAGTTCCATGATTCCCAGCCTAGTCCAAGTTTGCCGACCTGCCGAATTGGTAATGGCGCGGCTTGCTTATCGGATTGGATTTGTGGGTGATTCGACTTTTTGCTGCGATAGGCCAGTTGCAGCAGGACAATGCCCTGTCCGTGCCGAGATCTGCCTCTGATACCTCTGAGAGGGTAAAGCGTAAAAAACAACACGGTGTAAAACAGGGAATGAAACTGGTGTAAAACCGGGAATGAGATAGGTGTAAAATCGGGAATGAAACTGGTGTAAAATCTATATTGTTAGAACGATAGAACTGGGAAAGGCTGCAATATGAACGATTTGAGTGGTCGCGATGGTACCTTGACCAGGCCTGATTATCGTTCACGCGTGGTAGATAGCAGATTAAGTAAACTGCTCAAGGCGTTCGGTGCAGTGGAAATCGTTGGGCCGAAATGGTGCGGCAAGACATGGACCGCGCTCTCCCGGTCTCGAAGCGTTGATCGTCTGGATGATGTGGCAGTTTTCGCGGCCGCCCAAACCGATCCTGCATTGGTGCTGATGGGGGAGGAGCCCCATCTGGTGGACGAATGGCAAGATGTACCGCAAATTTGGGATGCCGCTCGTCGCCATATAGATGACAATGCGAACCGCAAGGGGCAGCTGATTCTTACAGGTTCGGCTATTCCAAAGGATCGTGACGCCATTCATCACAGCGGCACTGGTCGCATTGCTCGTCTGCGCATGTGGCCCATGAGCTTGGCTGAATCCGGAGAATCCACGGGCGCGGTCAGCCTATCCGATTTGTTCGAGGGGAAATTCGAGCCTGCCGAATGCAATACGAGTATCGAAGACATCGCCAGATGGTGTTGCCGTGGCGGATGGCCCGCGAATCTTGAGCTAGACGATGAATTCGCCTTGGAAATCCCGGGCGAATATATCGCAAGTGTGCTGGATATCAGCGTGCCGAAGATGAAGAAGAATCCTGAAACTGCACGAGCTTTGATGCGAGCTCTTGCCGTGAACATCTCGCAGGCACCAAAATATGCGACGCTGGCTGCGGATATGGCATATGGCGATGAGCGGCGTGAGCCGGATACGCAGACGGTGAAGAGCTATTTGGAAATGTTCAAGGACTTGTACCTTCTGACGGATTTGGAGGGTTGGGAACCGCCACTCCGCGCAAAGAGTCGTGTGCGAACCAAGCCCAAGCGATATTTCGTGGATCCTTCGTTGCCTGCTGCGGTTTTAGGTGCCGCGCCGAATACTCTGATGCGCGATACACAGACGCTCGGCGATCTGTTTGAAACGCTGTGCATTCGTGATTTGAATGTATATCTGTCGGCTATGCCGGGTGCCGGGAATCGCATTGCGTATTACCGCGATGACAAGGGGCTTGAAGTTGATGTCATTATCGAGTTGTCTGACGGCAGGTGGGGTGCCATCGAAATAAAACTCAGTGACCTTAAGGTGAACGATGACAATGCGGATAAGCTCAAATCCTTCCGCAACAAAATCTGCGGCAATCCCATGGCTCAGGTCCGAGACCCCGAATTCATGATGTTCCTTACCGGCCGAGGTGGGAAGGCCTATCGCCGCAATGACGGCATACTGGTCGTGCCCATCGCAACGCTCGGGGCGTGAATCTGGTAAAAGAAAAGAAGCGCCGAACCGCGAAAGCGCCTGTCGGCGCAAGGGCCGCTCGCGGCGGCAAAAAATGGAGCCCGGGGCTTAAGCACGGTCCGACGCGGATACTTAGTATAGCTTGCGATGGGTCTCGCCGCGCCGGGGAAGGGGTGGCGTTGGCCGGTAGCTGATTGTTGGGGTGCGGTCGGTGGGTTTCTCCCTCAGTCATGGGCATCGCCCGTGACAGCTCCCTCATCAGAGGGAGCCTGGAGCGGGGTTACTCCAACCGTCCGCGATGCCAGAGGTTGGCACCGTGTTGGAAATCCTTGGCGGTGGCCATGAGGCTGCCGGCGGTGTGCATAAGGCGGGCGGCTTTGGTGCGCACGGCCTTCTCATCGGCATCCGAGGAGAAGCCGCCGTTGGCCTCGGCCCGGGTCACCATGCGCCGCGCCTCCACGCGCAAGCCCAACGCCACCACATCGGTAAACGCCGCCGCACGCTCAAGCGCCACGGCAAAATCGCCCACAAAAGCACCGGAGAGAATCGAATCGGCCAATCGCACGATGTCATCTTCACTGGGAGCCTGATCCACGCCGGCGATGGCGGAGGCGGTAGTGGCCACCGGCTCCGCCAAGCGCCACAGATGCGCGATTGAGTCGCGATTCGATCGCATCCACGTACGCAACATATACAGTCGCCACAGCACACCAGGCAGCGAATCCGGCTCGGCATCGCTCCATAGTTCGGCGATTTCATCCACGCCGACCGTCTCCACCAACGTGAGCACCCGCTCAACAACCGCCGGGTCTTCGCTATGGCGCACACGATCCAGCAATGCGGCAGCGGACAGATGACTCATCTCGCTCAACGCCTGCGGGTCCATGCCACCGGCCAATCCATCGGCCACAGCCGGGTCGAGCTGAGCCGGGCGCGAGGGGCGTGAAGAACCCTTGCGAGCAGGTCCGAATGCCGCTCCGGCCGCACGCAACGAGCCGAAGCCCGGGCCCAGACTGCCGGCGGCACCATTGTGCGCGGCATGAGCTGCAGCGGCAGCGGCCGAGGAGTTGGATGAATCAGGAAATGCGGGTCTAGTAGACAAGCGGTTGAACCTTCTGAATATCGATGATTTTGGGACCATGAGGCGTCGGAGTGACGAACAGCGCCACCGCCGTGCCGGTCGGCATGAACGGTGTCTTGGCGATCAGGCGTTTGCTCAGAGACGGCGCAACGCACATGCTGCGCAGGTGTCCGAACATACCACCAATCACCGGCCGGTGCATGCATATCGCTATGGGCTGACGGCGCTCAAGTGCGAACTCGATTTCGCTGAGTAGACACTCCCATGCGGTGTCCGGCGCAGCGGCGTATGCATCTTCGGTGAGCGGATCGAGATGAACCATGTCTCGTCCGGTCTGCCACGCGAACATCTCCAACGTCTCCTGGCAGCGCACCCAAGGCGACGTGGCCAGTCGGGTCGGATTGAAACACGCCAGCTCGCGGTTCAGCGCGTATGCCGCAGCCGCGCCGCGCGGCGTGATCGGACGGTTCGCGTCCGAACCCTTCCACAGCTTGCGCGCTTCCGCTTTGCCGTGGCGCACGATAATCACCGGCACCGCGTCAAGCGCGCCCTCCTGCACCCGATCAACGAATAGCGCGAGGATGTCCTTATCGGTGGAATGGCTGAGCTTCTTGCGGGCCTCGGCCGGCGTCAGCCACAAAACTTCGTCGATTTCGCCGATGTCCGCCCGATGCACCGGGCCAAACGCATGGGTACGCCGCAGGTTGTCGATGGCGCTGATCGGCGTGGCCATCCAGAACTGGATATGCTTGGTATCCGCCGACCGATCCTTGGTATGGCGCTGTTTGCTGCCTTCTTCGGACAGCGGGTACTCGATGTCGCCCAGATAGGGGCCAAGTTCCACGGACAGGCCCGATTCCTCGCCGATCTCGCGTACGGCGGCATGCCGGTGCGATTCGTTCGGGTCGACCTTGCCTTTCGGCCAGCTCCAGTCGTCGTATTTCGGGCGATGCACGACGCACAGTTCGATGCGGTTGAGTACGTTGTCCGCCGCGGCCGGGCTGTCGGCCTGCGCCGGGTCCGGGGTGGGAGCCGCGTCCGATGCGCCGTGTGCTGCCGTGGCCTTGCCGTCAGAATCCGCGGTATTCGCGATGATGGTGCCATCGGTGGCAATATTGGATTTCACTGATGGAGATGATGCCCGCGTCGGCTCGGCATCATCCTTCCACCGGTACAGAATACCGCCGGCGGCTTCCACGATTCGTCTCATACTGTTCGTACCCATCTCTTGTATTGTAGGTCACGTTGGACCGCTGCTACGTAGTTTTTGCGCGCTGAACAACGATGCCCGGCATCCTCTCGAAAGAGGAGCCGGGCATCGTAACCACCCTCAGTTAGCTTGCGCTGACAGGGAGCATCGAGTGAAATCAGTTGTGTGAATTGGGGCGACGCTGGTGCTTGCGAATCAGGTATTCCTGACTATCGACCAGCGGGCGGCCCTCGTCGTCCTTGGTGTGCAGCACATACGTGCCGTCGGGCTGCATGTGCCAGCTCATGGTGGAGTCGGCCATCTGCAGGTCCACGTACTTGATGAGCTCGTCAATCTGCTCCGGGGCGGTGACGCGCACCAGAGCCTCGACGCGGCGATCAAGGTTACGGTGCATGAGGTCAGCCGAACCGATGTAGACCTCCGGGCCGGAAGCCGGGCCCTCGCCGATCTGCGGGCCGTCCGCATTGCAGAAGGCGTAGATGCGGGAGTGCTCCAGGAAGCGGCCGAGAATCGAACGTACGCGGATGTTCTCGGACAGGCCGGGAACGCCGGGCTTCAGAGCGCAGATGCCGCGTTCGACGATGTCGATCTTCACGCCGGCCTGAGAGGCACGGTACAGGGCGTCGATGGTCTTCTCGTCCACGATGGAGTTGACCTTGATCTTGATCCAGGCCTCCTTGCCGGCGCGGGCGGCGTCCTCCTCGCGGCGGATGCGCTGAATCAGGCCGGTGCGCACGGTACGCGGGGCCACCAGCAGACGGTGGAAGCTGGACTTCGGCGCGTAACCAGAGAGCTGGTTGAACAGACGAGTCAGATCCTGGCCGACCACCGGGTCGCAGGTCAGCAGACCCAGATCGGTGTACAGTCGCGCGGTCTTCGGGTTGTAGTTGCCGGTGCCTACGTGGCAGTAGCGGCGCAGACCGTCCGCTTCCTGACGCACGACCTCGATGAGCTTGCAGTGGGTCTTCAAGCCCACGATGCCGTACACCACGTGCACGCCGGCGCGTTCGAGCTTGCGGGCCCACGCGATGTTGGCGTCCTCGTCGAAACGAGCCTTGATTTCCACCAAAGCCAGCACCTGCTTGCCGGCATGAGCGGCGTCGATCAGGGCGTCGATGATCGGCGAGTTGGAGCTGGTGCGGTACAGGGTCTGCTTGATGGCCAGCACCTTCGGGTCCGCGGCGGCCTGCGCAAGGAAGGCCTGCACGGAAGTGGAGAAGGAGTCATAGGGGTGATGCAGCAGGATGTCGCGCTCGCGGATGGCAGCGAAAATATCCTGTGCGCGGGAGGACTCGACCTCGGCGATCTGACGGTTCGTGGTCGGCACGAACGGACGGTTCTTCAGGTCCGGGCGGTCCACGCTGCCGAGCTCAAAGAGCACGGTCAGGTCCAGCGGGCTGGGCAGACGGTATACCTCGTCCTGGCTCACGCCGAGCTGGTCGGCGAGCAGCTGGGAAAGGAACGGGCTGGTCTCGTCGGAAATCTCAAGACGGATCGGCGGTCCGAAACGACGGCGCAGCAGCTCCTTCTCCATGGCGTTGAGCAGGTTCTCGGCGTCATCCTCTTCCACGTCGATGTCCTCGTTACGAGTCACGCGGAAGGAGCGGGCCTCCTTGATGATCATGCCCGGGAACAGGGATTCCAGATGCGCGGCGATGAGCTTTTCCATGGCGATGAAGCCGTAACGCTCGTCCTTGGACTCCTCATCGGTCATGTCGTCCACCGGCACCAGGCGCGGCAGGTTGCCCGGGATCTTGACGCGGGCGAAGTGCGACTTGCCGGAGGCCGGGTTCTCCACAATCACGGCCAGGTTGATGGAACCGCCGGAAATGTAGGGGAACGGGTGGGCCGGATCCACGGCGAGCGGCGTCAGGACCGGGAACACCTGCTGGCGGTAGTAGCGCGAGAGGCGCTCCTGCTCGGAGGATGTGAGCTTGTCCCACGTCAGCAGGACGATGCGCTCCTTCTCCAATTCCGGCAGAATGGTGTCGATCGTGTAATGTGCGTGCTCGTCTTGCAGACGGTGTGCGGTCTCGCTGATCGCGCGCAGCTGCTGACGCGGGCTCAGGCCGGCGGCAGACGGCACGGCGATGCCC
>OIYE01001346.1_pt1 | contig 13020 bp, 16 predicted proteins | sample 1588091 | NCBI WGS metagenome assembly OIYE01 (sample SAMN03283265) | human gut metagenome | biome: human-associated habitat; material: feces | host: Homo sapiens | place: USA | collected 2013 | reverse complement strand
TATGTCTATATTTTGTTTAAATATAAAGTGTAAAATATAAATGTAGTTTATGACTATTTACTATCTTCTCATTATAAGTCCCCACTTGCTTTATTAAGTTCAAGTGGGGATTTTAATTTTTAAGACTTTCTGTTGCGTATCTGACAGAACGATAAAGGTCACATTTGAAATGTTACCTTGCCGGAACACAGTTGATAATGCTTTATTGCGGTAACAGATGAGATTTTCTCATATTTTACCATCCTTTCAACTTAGTCAAAACACCCTTATCCATTTCGCATACCGTATCGCAAAGAATTTCTATATCTTCTGCCGAATGCGAGGCAATAAGCATTGTTTTTCCTTGTTCTTTCAGCTTGAGCAGATAGTCTCTCATATCCTTTACGCCGTCTTTGTCAAGACCGTTCATCGGCTCGTCAAGGATAAGTAGATCGGGATCTTCCATAATAGCCTGCGCAAGTCCCAATCTCTGACGCATACCAAGAGAGTATTTTCCTACGTGCTTTTTGCTGTGTGGATCAAGTCCCACGCTTTCAATAGAGCGTATTATTGCATTTTTGTTCGCCTTTCCGCTTATATCTGCAAGAAATTTCAGATTTCTGTATCCGCTGTAATTAGGAAGAAATCCGGGAGTTTCAATAATCAAGCCTATGTTTTCAGGTGTATTTTTTTTGCTTATAACCTTATTTCTGACGGTGATACTTCCGCTTGTAACAGGAATAAATCCGCATATGCATTTCATAAGCACTGTTTTTCCGCTGCCGTTTCTGCCGATCAGACCATGTATCTTTCCTTTTTCAAAGTTAATGCTTACGTTATTAAGTACCGTATTTTCCTTAAATTTTTTTGTTACATTTTCTATTTTAATCATCATGTCCTCCTATTTCATTGCATCAACCGTTTGCTTACGTCCGAACACAAGTATTAACGCAGTAAGTATCACTATCGTTACAAGATATACTGTAAGACAATAGGTGAACGTCGGATTGCTTGTAAGTCCGCCTACGTCAAGCTTATCAAGAGTTATCCAAGAAGCAGGGGAATACGGCAAAAACTTTTTGTTACCCCATACTTCGCCAAAAGAGCTGAATACAATTATCAGGCTGCTTATTAAACAGCCGATATATTTAGTTTTGGTTATTATATTTGCAGCATATATAATAAGTCCGATAACCACAGCCAACAGTACTGACATAAGAATAGTAAATAATACGGCTTGAAACGGTTTAAAGTAGGTTATTACCATGCCAGATGAATCAAGAAAGTTAAAGCCTTCTATTAATGATACATCGGTATACGCAATAATATTTAATATTTTACCCCATTCATTGCTTATATCGGCATAAGGCAAAGAAAGAATAATCGATACTGCAAATATGAATATGTAATAAAAGAGTGCTGAAATTACAATGTAGAATATCTGACTTATTGTATATTTCAGTTTTCCACACCGACTTATGATAAATAAGGAATTTTGCTCAATGAAAGGAGCGTTACAGTAAAGGAGTACCAAAGGGAGTGTAAATATCAGCTTTAAGTGAAACTGTGAATACAGAAATGGAAATATCCATACGGTTGAATTTTCGCCGAGCTTCTCACTAAGACTTGCAAGACTTCTGACATTTTCATTTATCATAATAAAAATAAGTATAAAGATAGTCCATATTCTGTAATCGGTTGTCCATTTACGGAAACTCTGCCGAAGAACTGCAAATACCTGTTTAACTAAACTCATTTCTTAGCCTCCTCTTTGCCAGAAATATAAATACCAACGAGAAAATCACGGCTAATATTAAAAACACAAGTATTATATAACCGCAGGATACGATCCAGCTTTCAGATACGTTTGTATAGCCCTGCGAAAGCCTGTACAGATCAGGAATAACCCGTTTGCCTGATTTTGTATTTACTGTAAAAAGCTCTATTATATACGAAAATATCAACGGTGATATAACAGCAACGAACGGATTAACAAATGCCGCCGATATTGCGAGTCCTGATATACTCCATGCAGCAAGACTTATAGAGCGAAGCAATACTTTAATAAACAGGTAAAGATACTCATGCCCATTAATGCATAAAGATTCAATTGCCCACCCATCAAAGGACATGTCATAAACAAAGAAAGGATACTTTAAAGACATTGTCGCAATACAAAGCATTATTCCCAAAAATGCTGTTATAACCGATAGAATAAAAGTCATTACAATATGGGTCATAAGATATTTGTTTTCCGTTGTTCTTATAAGTATAGAATTGGTAACGCGGTAATTATATTCATTGCAGAAAGTCGCAGTAAATGGAATACTGACAAAAATCATCATTATTTTATTGTAAACGCTCAACTCTATCATAATATCAAATGCGTGTATGACACCGAATTCAAGGTCAATTTTGGGCATACCCATATACGACAACAAAGCAATTCCAATTATACTAATATATATAAGAGGTGACGTAAATATTTTTTTCTGGTAAGAAATAAAAAGTTTCATTATCCTTCACCTCATTATTTACTCATATTTGTTTCCGGTCAACGCATCGATAATAATACTGTCATAGAACGGTTTCCTGTCATTAAACAAAGACTCTTTTATAAAAATCCACACAGGTTTTATATTTACAACATGATCAATATAATCATATTCCGTAATGTAATTAAGCTCTCCGCCTGAAACATTTACAATTTCGCTGTTATAAAGTTTTGTATTTTCAACATAGCTTTTTGCGGCAGAAATGGCAGTTTCATATGAGCAGATGTTCTTGTTTTCGGTTTTATCCACTATTTCTATGGGGCAATAACTAAATAGCTCTATGCCGTTTTTTGAATATATAAATGAAACCCACGGATCAATACTGGAATAATCTTTAGCGGGAGAGAAGGTATTAAATGCCGGCAGATTTAAACCATTTATAGATTTTCTGTATTGTATAAGGTAAGCCTCGTCCTCTTCTTTAAAAATTTCCAATTGATCTTTTTTAAATATTGAAATACTTTCAAGCGCTTTTTTATTAATGACATATATCTCCGGTTCAGATGTTATATCAAATCCCAATGACTTTAAAATATCCTCAGACTCTGTTTTAACAGTTTCAAGATCAACAGCATTGGTTTTATCATCGGCGTAATGTTTACGAACATTTTCTGGAGTTTTATAGTCATCAATCGCTGATTTAGAAGCCTCATATCCCTTTCTAATGCCGCCCCTGTCAAAGTATATATATCCGTTGTCTAATGCGAAAGCGCCGTTGTAATCATTAAAAATATCTTTGTAAAGATTGAATTTGTACAGTGTAAAAGTATTTTCTTTATCATTCCAGTTGCTTGTCAAGTTATCCTGAATCGTATAGTCATTAATATTTTGATCCTCTAAGAAGATTTGGCTGGCTTGTTCCTGAAATTTCTCCTTTTCCACAAATTTTGCTGTAAAGCAGGGATAACTTTTTTCGTACTTGGGAGATTCGTTAAAATCAAAGGTTATATTTTCATTATCAGATTTGTTCATTTCAAACAAATCAATTTCTTCAATGCTATTCACCATTTCCTCTCCGGTAGGATAGCAGGCGGTACACAATAGCATCAACACTGCAAGTGTCACGCAAATTATTTTTTTCATAGTTGTCTCCCTTAAATAAAATATATGCCCTGATGAGCGACAACCCGTCTTACAGTTTGCACACTGTCTGACATAATTTCATCTCGAAATTTATTAATCATTTTGCAATAGAGTTGAGAACCTGTACACATAGGAAATATATACGGATCTCTGAGCAGAATTTTTCTGAAAACAAGGTGATTTTTTGCAGGTATACTGTCGTATGGCAAGGAAAATTAACGCAGTTTATCAGGAAAATTCGCCAAAAAAGACGTGTGCAGATGCCTATGTGGACAGGTTCTGAAGTATATACAGCGTAAAGACCTACGCATATCAAATAATGAATCAGCCTTTACAAACTTTTATTATTGATTTTGGCTTGTTAGTACAATTATGCTATAACACCACCATTTGCATACACTTCATAATAACCTGCAAGACCTTGAAGAGTTACTGTAGACTTATTTGCGGGTGTTGAATAATAAGTTAGCTCAAAGTATACATTATTTGTTCGTGTCTTTGAAGGGCTAATTGCTGTTCCAGAAGAATTCTTCATGCAAAAATTCATAGTAGCTGTGCTGGATAAATTACTTTGATGTATATCTATCATAGCATAGCTGAGGTCATTACTTTTAGTTAAATTTTTCGTATTCTTTAAGCCGCGTCCCATTTTAAAATTAAACGCCGTACCCTCTAAGCCAGCAACATTTGCCGCATTAACACTCACAATTGTTGAACTCATTACAAGTGTTGCAACTGCCATAACAGAGGCAGCGATTTTCTTAAAAGTCTTTTTCATTTTTTAGTCCTTTCCGATCAACAATTTAATTGATCTATAAATTTGTTTTTCATAATACGAACACTTTATGTACGATAAATAAATATAACTCGTCTAAGCGTTCGCATTATTGTCGTGCTTTGATTTGGCATATTAGCAGTTTTACTTTTTCAGTTTTTTCAAGGTTAAAGGTTCTTTCGGCTGATAAGAGCCATATGCTGAAGAAGCGTTATAAGCCTTTAATGCAGACTTACGACCGATTGCAGCAACTGCCTTAAGAATCGCATTCTTTTTCATTGCCTTTTCCCTCCTTTCGCACTATTCCAACGAACATAAGCAATGAGATAATAAACTCGCTGCTTACAATTGTCATTGAAATGTGAGTTGTATTAAAATACGTTATAATCGCTGCTATACTCCAGATGATCGAGTAAAGCAAACTGATTTTACGGTATTTTCTTTTTTGCTGTTTTGACAGCGGTTTATTTGGATTTTCAATCGGACACAAACGATAAACAGTTATCAAAAACAAAGCTATAATTAAAAACACAATATACAATGGAAACTTTATGTACGTCACTCCAAGAACACTGATTATGATACCAATAAAAATCATCTTGCATTTCAAATAGCTGTCAGCATGATAACCTCCAGTATACATTCGTACTGATACAAACATAACGAAAAACACGATTGCTGTAATTAAACGCCTAAATAATATTCCTAAAATCAAGGTTATGATCAAGTCTATCACGCCCGAAAAAAATGTTTCATAACCATAAATATATATATCAGATTCGTTTTCGTTTATCACCTTTTTTGATGCTAAAAAATTGGTTATTATCTCGCTTAGATTGTGGATCATTTACGATCACTTCCTTCTAAGAAAATAATAACCAATTTAAAATAAAAAGTCAACGAATTTTCCTAAATTACAAGAAATTTTCCTATTTGACAAGTTTTATTCGATTTTTTCACTCGGAATCCATACATCGACTGCAAACAAATCGTTATTTTCATAAAAATCTATCATGCCGCCATATCTGCTTACCGTTTCTTTTACGGACTTCAATCCGATACCATGCCATACGGCGTTCGATTTATTTGTTTTAAGATTCGGATTACTTTTTAATACAGATTTCTTAATAGAATTCTTTATTATAAAATTTACATACCCCTTTTTTTGTGAAATTTCAAAATATATCATTTTATCTTCATCAATTTTTTTGCAGGCTTCTATAGCGTTGTCAAAAAGATTCCCCAAAATAACGCAGATATCAGAGTCGTCCATTTCCAGCCTGAACGAGCTAATATTAATGACAGTTTTTATTTTTTCATTTCTGCATAACGTCAACTTTGCGTTAGATATAACATTTATTATGTTATTGTTCGTATCTATAAATTGATATACAAAATCCAATTTATTTTCCAACATATCTTCAACATATTCCTGAGATTCATCATATTTGGTCTTTTTTATAAGAGATAAAATACATTGAAGATGATTCTTCATATCATGACGTATCGACTTGATTTCATTATATTGCTTTTGCGTTTCGGTTAGGCGATCTTTGTATACGTCAAGCTGCATTTTATCTATCAACAACTGTGTTCTCTCCAAATTTTTTCTGCTTATTCTGCTCATCAATATATAAACTAAAATATCGATTAAAAATAGTCCGGAACCAACTGCAAGAATCGAAGGATCGCTTTCGGATAGCTTAAACTCAACAGCGATATCAAAGATTTTCATTTCCGCAAAAACTGTAATGAGGAATATTGTAACCAATACTATCCATTCCGTTAAATTCAGCGTATATGCTTCTTTCTTTTTTATGGCTATAATAATTCTTGTGAACATAAAAAATACAAATTTTGTTACAAATAAATTTATAATTCTTATTAGTCCATTCATTTCTATCAATTCAGGTACAGTAAAACCAAATATACCAGATAGTATATTTAATGAGAGAAAGCTTATTATAAGCAACGTTATATCGGATAATGTGCAAACTACTATCTTTTCAAATACTGAACTTTTCATAAAAATCAAGGCTATTATTACGTTACCTATAATTCTTACAAAACCTAATGCGCCTTCAAATAAAACATATTGATTCAAAAGATTTGTAATAAAAAAATCAAAAATCACAATTGACGCAAAACCAGCCAAGCCATACTTTTTATTTTTATAATTTAAAAATCGGCTTATAAAATCTGCGCTTATCAGACATTCTATGAGCGTAGCTGTATATTCTATAATATTCCAAATCATAGTTCAAGCTCCCTTGAAAATCTCATTAGTTCCATTTTTACATTCTCATATTTTCCTCTGCCGAGAGGCAACAATTCTCCGCTGTCCAAATTCACTCCTTTGTGATTTATGACAGTTATAAATCTGAAATTTACTAAATAACTCTGATGTATTCTAATAAATCCATAGTCTCTGCCTTGCAGTTCAATATCCTTAAGCGTTCCATTTGCTTCAAGCATACCACTTTTCATATGGATAGTTAATTTGTGACTGTCTACCTCGATAAATATAACATTTGAAACAGGAAGAGTTTTTTTGCCGTTTTCAGTTGAAAATATTAAAACTTCTTTTTTTCGAGCGTTCTTCTCTAAAAAGCTTTCAATTGCTTCATGTATTTCAGCTTCAAATTTAGTTTTTCGTATAAACCTATAAGGTACAAACTTAATTGCTTCGTAAACCATCTCGTCTTTGTTAGTCACAAAAATAATGGTAGTTGATTCACTATAACTCCTGATTTTTTTCGCAACATCTATACCTGTAATATCGTGCATATCAATATCTAATATAATTAAATTAAATCTGTGCCATTCAAAGCTTTTTATCAGACTTTTGCCATCCGTGAAGGTAAGAACTTCATAGTTGATTTTATGCTTATTCAATATATCGGATACTTTTTCGGATATCATGTCTATTATTAAAGGTTCATCGTCAACAACCGCAATACGAATCATACAGAACACCTCCCGTATTTTCCATAATACCACACCTTTACATATATTTCAATAATTTTTCGTAAAAAATGTTATATAATAGAACTTGAGAGATTCGTTTTGACTTTCGTCAATTCCGTCAATTAGTAAAAAACAAGCTGTAAATATCGAAGAATCGGTGATTTAAACATGATTAACTACAACTTTCTGACGGCTAAAGTTTAAGCGGTAAGCTGCAAACGGCTTACATAATTTTTCTTCATCTGCATCGATGAATGAACATAACGATTAAGAGTTATGCTTGCGTCTGCATGACCAAGCAGCTCGCTGAGGGTCTTTGGATCAAACCCGTTTTCAATGCAAATAGTTGCATAGGTATGTCGAAGCAAATGAAAATTCACATTTCGTATACCGCAGGTTTTCAGTATTGACTTAAAACGATTCTGCATGGTTCTTGGCTCGGTCGGCTTGCTTGTTCCGGTGATGATATAAAAGTCATCGCCCTTTCTTTTTGCTTTTAAAATTGCAAGCAAAAAGTCTGGAATAGGTACAATGCGAACAGAACTTTTGCTTTTCGGAGAGCCTATAGCAACCTCAGACTTTCCATGCTTATTAATTCTCTGAACAGTCCTGCATACCGAAACTGTTCCATTCTGAAAGTCAATATCGCTCCATTTTAAGCCGCAAAGCTCTCCGACGCGCAGTCCGGTAAAAAGACACAGTAGAACAGAAATATTTGTATTATTTTGGTTGTGCAAAAGATAAGACTCAAGCCTTTTTCTTTCAAAAGTTTCACGAATAACGTATTCCCTCACCGCAAAAGCTTAAATACTTCGATAAACTGTCATAATGTCACGAACCGATTTTGCAGAAAGTCCGCCATTTCTGTTCAAGCGACCGTGATTTAATTTGTAGTGAATAAAATCATTAAGCTTCTGTGTGGTCAGATTGGACATAAATTCTTTACCTAAAATCGACAGAATATGCTTTGAAATAATGTTTTCATAGGCTGAATACGGTATTTGTAAGTATTTCATTTTCAAAATTTTCATTGATGTTCTGCTACGCTTCTTTCAACTCTTGCAACTAATCCTAACGGAGGCACAAGAACAGTTTCCGAAGTAATTTTAATTGTCAATCCCGTTGACTATTTCACAAAGGTTATGCCCGCTACAACAGTTCTTGCCCCTGACGGTACATACAGAAATGACGTATTCCCGTTTCCTACAAAGGTTATTCAGTCGGTAGGCGTTCCTGCAAATCATGCGGTTATCGGACTTGCAAAACGCTATTTTATGGGTATAGGTCCTGCTAAGGGCGGCAAATTGGAGTATGACGATTCTTACAAGTATTTTTAAGAAGATAGGATTGAAATGTTCGGTAGCGGCGCAGATTACGGGTTATGATTCTGCAACAGGTGCGCCGACTTACGGAAACGGTTTTATTATCGGTAAAGCTGTAACAGCGGAAAAAACAATTGAAAGCAACAGCAATGAATACTATAGCTGATTTGTGCGGCGGAGACGTAAGCAAACTGGGAGAAAAATTTTCAGAACTAGAAGAATTACAGGTATGTAATTTACTCTGTAATGTTTTATGTGCACTGGCAAACGGTGCGGTTGCCAAAAAGAACTGTGACATATCCCTTGGACTTAGTACCGGAGAAAAAATGCAGGAATTTACTCCGGAATTTTTTGAAGTTAATCTTGATTTTTCAAAAGGAGCAGAACTAGTTGATACGCTGTTTACAGCAATAAACGGCGGTTCACAGTATACGATTCCTGACAATGTGCGAACTGTTGAAAAGGATATTGACCTTGAAGAAATTGAAGCCGAAAAAGAAGCAAGCGAGGGAAATTCCTAGGGCGCAGGCGTGAAAATCGCTTGCGCCTATTCTATAAAGGACTGTCAATAGGCTTAAGCTATCAGGAAATTATGATAATGCAGCCCGGGGATATTATTCAGATGTGGCTTTACAAGGTAGGTGAAACAAGCAATGGCAAGAACCATTAAAACAACTTTAGAATTAGGAGGAGAATCTGCATATAAAAAGGGATTACAGTCTATTGACCATGCACTGGTGGAACAAGATTGGCTGCAGGTCGGTATTGACATTGTAAGAGGATTGGCAGATGGTTTAATTGATGGTGTAAATATAATATGGGATAAAATAAAAGAAATGGCAAGCAGTTTGTTAAGCGGTATCAAGAATGCTCTTGGCATTCATTCACCGTCAAAACTGTTCAGAGATAAAGTCGGTATATTCCTTGCTCAAGGTGTCGGTGTAGGTTTTGTTGACGAAATGGACAAAGTCACTAAGGATATGCAGAATGCTTTACCTACAAGTTTTGATACTATGGTCAATGCCGATATTTCATCATTTTCAAACACCAAAAATCACAATACATCTTCCGAAAAATCAAACAGCGGTATAACGGTAATCATAGATAAAGTAGAAATACATAATGATGATGACATTGAAGATACTGCGTATAAGCTTGCATTGAAAGTAAGACAAGCTGAAATGGCGTTAGGAGTGTGAAAAAAATGGGATACTTTATTTTTAACGGCAAAGACAGTCGGGAATTCGGTATACTGGAAAGCGTACCCATTCCCCCTAAGGCTGAAAGAACATTGCAGACAGTTGAAATACCGGGGCGATTGTACCCACTGAATAAAGTCAAGGACGAATTTAAAAATGTTCAATTGTCGTTTGTTTTAGGTATCACCGACCATGCAAAAGTTAATGAAATTAACAAATGGCTAAACGGCAGCGGCAAGCTGATTTTAAGCAGTGATACATCAAAATATTATAATGCATTTGTTCATTCAGCTATATCTCCCGAAAGATTATCGGTACGATTCGGAAAAATACCTATAATCTTCACTGTTGAACCGTTCAGGTATGACGTAGATAATCCTGTTATATCCCACATATTCACGGATATAAAAGACAGCCAACCGGAAAAGACGATAAAGGTAACGGCGGGCGGCTCGTATTCCTGCGAGCCATTGTATTTTTTTCGTTGGGCAGGGCGTATTGAAATGGCCGTAAACGGCGGAGCACCGCTGATAATTGACAGCGGAACTGCAAACGGCGAATATACCGATACTTACACACCGTCAGGAAACGGAACGCCTATATATCATTATCTCAGTCCCGAAGCCACAATGTTTATTAACACTTCTCTCAGACTGGCTTACAGACTTGAAGGCGGAGTAAGAAAAGTCTGCTGTGAAATGACAAGCGGCAAATTCCCCATGTTAGAACCGGGAGAAAATACCGTCAAATTTAGGTTAATGCCCGAATACACATGGGAGCATACCATGCCGGACGGCACAGTAAGACAGTATAAGCATACGGAGCAGAAGCTTCTTGTTTTTGACGTTACTCCCAATACGAGGTGGCTGTGATGAAACAGTATGAATACATTTCCGTTTACAAATCTGATGAAACTGATTTTAGCCATAACGGTATAAGGATTTTATGTCCTACCGAATGTAAAATTACTGAGGTGCTAAACGGTGAATATTCACTGACTCTTACCCATCCGTTTGACGATTTAGGAAACTGGAAATTTCTTATTGAATACAACATTATCAAAGTGCAGGGACAATTATTCCGTATTTACAGAAAAAGCACGTCAATGTCCTCAGACGGAACAAAGCAGCGTACTGTTGATGCAATGCATATTTTCTATGACCTGAATTTCTATTTTATTTGTTCTACCCAATCGGGTATTTTGAACGGTCCGGATGCGTTGAACTGGATAATGTCCCATACATACGATAAACGTGGTTCATTTACAACCGGCAAGCCGACTGACCGTTTTAAATTTTTCAGTGACCTCAAAGGCGATACATCATACGAAAATATGCCGTTTATGCATTCTGCATATTATGAGGATATGTCCCCCACTAAGGCGTTATTAGGAGCTGATAATTGTTTTATCAATGTCTGGGGCGGTGAAATCATCAGGGACAATTTCAATGTTACAGTCAACAAACAGCGTGGTATGTCGAATGCGTTTAATATAAGTTACGGTGTTGACATGACCGAAATTGAAGAAGATGTTGACCTGTCTGATTATTGCGGTGATTTATATTGGGTAGGAAAATATACATACGATCCGCTGAAAAACGGAGAAGAAGTCACGGCACAATATAACGGTATCGTTAGTTTTCATCGTTTTAATTTACCGCCGCTGCCTGTTGCACCTATGAAATCGTATCAGATTTCTCTCACGGAAACGCAAGTAAGACAGGAACTGGGAAACAAGTTTACTATTGATGACGTCAAATCTCTTTTCAATAAGAAGGTACAGGACTATATGCTGTTAGAATGTTCGCCTGTTGTCAATTATCGTGTCACATTTGCGAATTTAGTTGATTTTGATTTGTATAAAGGATTTATTAATTTACAGCGTTGTGAACTGGGTGATATAGGAACTATCTATAATGAAGAATTGGGTATCAATACCATTCAGCAAATAGTTAAGAAAACCGTTGACGGAATCACAGGCGAAGTTGTAAGCATAGAATTAGGTTCATTACGAAAAACAATAACCAGTAAAGGACGAATTAACGGCGGTTATGATTCAGTACGTACAGAATTGATAAAGAATGAAATTACAGCCAATAACACATGGTATGGCTTAGGAGATGCAGGCTATACAATGGATCAGTTGAATGCTACATGGGACGAACTGGCAGGAAATAATATTATTCATACGGAGGTGGAATAATGGCAGACGGATTAATAAAAATACAGGGCAGTACAAATGTGGGAAAGTGTGTTGATGCAATAAATGATAACTTTGAGTATCTGGACGGGAAAACGCCTGCCGGTGAAGATATTCTGGAACAGGCAAAGGCGTATACTAATTTCAGAGCGGACGCCATTTCAGCGTCCACTAACGAAGCCTTGCAGGCCAGAGTAATGAAAGAAACCGGAAAAGGATTGTCAACCAATGATTATACAAATTCAGAAAAAGCTAAGCTAGAGGGAATCGAGGCAGGAGCTAATAAAACAATAGTTGATTCTGCATGGGATATCAACAGTACAAACCCAGTTCAGAATAAAATGATTATAGCCGCTTTACAATCACAATCAGATGCGTTGAATTCATCATGTAATGCGCTAAATGCTTCTATCCAATCTTTGAATAAAAAAAGCACAGATTTAGATCGTGCGAAGGTAGATAAAGTAGAAGGGAAAGGCTTATCCAGTAATGATTATACTGACGAAGAAAAAGCTAAGCTTGCAGGAATAGCCGAGAATGCCGCAACATATTTGCCGTTGACCGGAGGAACGATAAGTAATGCCGATTATGGGGAGAGTTTGAAGGTAAACAGAGAACCAACGTCAAGCTCTGCGGCATTGTCGGTAATTGATTATTTAATTAACGGAAACCGAGTTGGTGTGATGGGGTTTGATTCAGATTCCAAGCTGCACATACGAAACAGCAATAATTCTGAAATGGCTGAAATAGATAAAGACGGTACTGTCAGCGCAAAGTATTTTAAGCAGTCTCAGTCTGGAACACTTCTTGCTGAAAACTCAACAAATGAAAACAGTCTGACGGTAACCAATGCTGAGATAGCAAAATATTCACAGGTGTATATGGCTGCAAGCTGGACTCAGCAAGAGACGGTCAATTTCTGCGATGTGATTCCGATTTC
>OIYE01001314.1_pt1 | contig 13295 bp, 14 predicted proteins | sample 1588091 | NCBI WGS metagenome assembly OIYE01 (sample SAMN03283265) | human gut metagenome | biome: human-associated habitat; material: feces | host: Homo sapiens | place: USA | collected 2013 | reverse complement strand
GAAACTTCAACTGGAGAAGAAGTCCATTCCCAGCAATTGCCCCACATATCAATCGCTCCGCAGGCGCCGGATGTCGCGGCATGGGCGTCCACGGGAGATGTCCCGTTTCTCTCGCCGCAATTAAAATCCGCATCCTTGGGCATATGCCCGGCGGCAAACTCCCACTCCTCTTCAGTCGGCAGGCGATAAACGGCTTTCCTATCCTGGAGCGACAACCATTGGCAATAGGCAGAAGCGTCGTCATAGGAAACATTCACCACGGGATGCCTCCCTTTGCCGGCAGGCATGGCGCCATTATCCCAATCCTTAGGAGCCTTCCTTCCCGTTGCCTTCAGGAATTTGGCATAATCCTCATTGGTAACCGGAGTATATGCAATTGATACATTCCAGGAAGCTCCGAGCACCGGCAAATACCCGCCATCTGCATTGCGGGCACCTGGTCTGAATCGCGGATCACTGAAACGCCGCATGCTTTGGTCGATGCGCGCTTCCCTGTTTTGAACCATTTCATCCACGATCTCCTGCATTTCCTGTATCTTGGACGCATGCCGAGCCGTTCGTTTCAATTCTTCAAGCTTCGCCTTTTTTCGGTCAAGGACCTTGTCGTAATTAATCCCGACCTGTTTCCTCAAAGCCGACCGATTAGCCTCGGACGGATTCCGGCGATAGGAAGCAATCAACCGTTTCGTTTCTTCATTCAACTGCGGCCTCTCTTTTTCGATAGTAGTGCTGAATCGGTGCAGTTTGGCCCCCTCGGTGCGGGCTGCGAATCCCGCACTGACCGTTGCGGCCGCACATACGGCGATAATGACTTTTTGCAAATTGATGCTCATAACTGTTCCTTCTGTTTATGATAACCGCCGCTCCTCTATGGAAGACGGAACGTTATCGTTTCACTTTTAAGAATGCTGCTCCTCCGGGAATTCTACATTCTTTTTCAACAAAGGTGCTGCCGAAGATGCGGCGGACCGGAACATTGGACTGTTTTTCAAACAACCAGACGGAAAAAAATAAAAGGGGCCGCACCGCCCGGGAATGGTAACGGAAAACGCCCCCGGGGAGGCTATAATGGAAACTGCCGGCAACAATCCGTTCCGCTCAGGGAAGACAAGCATGATAATCTCATGCCTGCTTCCTGTGAAAAGAGCCGGCTCCGGCCTTATTTTCAAATTTACCTCTGTTTTTTATGCAATGATGATTAAATCTATCTTCATCTCCGACAAGACACGTAGAAATTGTTTATATCCCAGTATCTTGAACATGGCTCCGGGCATTTTGAATGCGGGATGCCCCATGCAAATAGCCGTAATATGATATTCCCTGCACGTTGCGATGATCGCCTGGGGTATGTCTTCCGCACTCACCTGCTTCACCGTCCCTCCCAGTTCGGCCACCAGCTTGAAATGATTAAGCAAATGGCGCTGGGACGCCAGATTGATGCGGTCGGGGGACTCCCTTGGCGTCTGGACGTAAAGGGCGATAAACGACGTACTGTAACGCGAGGAAATCCGGTATGCTTTTCGGATGATGCGCCGGGGCGTCTGTTCATTGCTGCTGATGCAGGCCAGAATCTTTTCCCTTCTGGCGGAAGAAACTGCCGGGAATACTTCCGTTTCCACTTTTTTCTCCACTCGGAAAGCAACTTCCTTCAATGCCAGTTCACGCAGCTGAAGAATATTTTCCGTTCTGAAAAAATTATCCAGGGCAATCTGGATTTTTTCAGGCCGGTAAATCTTGCCGGCCTTGAGGCGGCCGATCAGTTCCTCGGACGTCAGGTCGATATTCACCACTTCGTCCGCCTCCTGCAAAATCCTGTCGGGAACCCGTTCCTTCATCTCAATCCCCGTAATCTCCTTCACTTCGCCGCTCAGGCTTTCGATGTGCTGGATATTAATCGCGGAAATCACATTAATATTGCGTCAAGCAGCTCCATCACGTCTTCCCATCTCTTGCGATGGCGGCTCCCTTCCACATTGGTATGAGCCAGTTCGTCAACAATAACCAACTCGGGCCGGACTTGAAGAATCGCGTCCAGGTCCATTTCTTCAATCTCCCTGCCTTTGTAAAAAACCACTTTACGCGGGATGACGGGCACCCCCCGGGGCATGGCTTCAGTCCCGGGCCTCCCGTGGGTTTCAACGTAACCGATTCTGACATCAATGCCGTTATTCAGCAATTCATGGGCTTCCTGCAGCATGCGGTACGTCTTGCCCACTCCGGCCATCATACCAATGTAAATCTTGAACTTTCCCCTTCGAGAACGCCGTATCAGGTCAAGAAAGTGCTCTGCTCCGTTACTTCCGTCAATCATATTAAATTCACCCGGCTCCTGCGGTTAAAAACATCTTGTTGATTTTACAGAATCTTTTGAAAATGAAAATCAATTGCGGGCGTTACCATGACATGAAGCCCGCAATTGATTTCATTTTTTCAAGGCGGCAATTTATCACCAAATCCGGAATTGCCATTGCCGCCCTAAACAATCAGGAAATTAATGCTTCCCTGAAGGATCAGCCTTCTCAAGAGCAATATTCAACTTAAGCACATTGACCTTCTCCGTGCCAAACATGCCCAGCAGCGGTTTTTCCACGGCCTGATCGACAAGGGACCTCACTGCACCCTCTTCCATACCACGTGCTTTGGCAACACGCTTCACCTGCACATAGGCGCTCTCCGGAGTAATATGCGGATCCAGACCGGAAGCGCTGGCCGTAACCATTTCGGAAGGGACATCATTCCGTTCCAAATAAGGATGCTTCTCCAAAAACGAATCTATCCGCGTATTCACGTCGGCCAGGTATTCTTCATTGGTCGGCCCTTTATTACTGCCGGATGAACTGGATGCGTCATAACCGTCACCCGCATGGGACGGACGGCCCCAGAAATAAACATCCTTCGTGAATTGCTGCCCAACATTGGCGGCGCCTACCACGCGCCCGTTCAAAACCAGGGTTTCCGCATTTCCTCCACCAGGACCGACAATCAATCCGAATATCCACAGCACCAGGATGTAGCATATGGAGAAAAAGACGCAAAAGACAAGTGTAAGACGCAATGATTTCACTAAATTTCTCATAACAATATATTTATTTCAGTTAAAAAAACAGGCCGACGACCATATCAATCAGTTTGATTCCGATGAAGGGGGCAATCAAACCACCCACGCCGTAAATCAGAATGTTGCGAAGCAGCAGCGCGCTTGCCCCTATGGGTTTGTACGCCACGCCCCTCAAAGCCAGAGGAATCAGAATGGGGATAATGATTGCATTGAAAATAATCGCAGACAGGATGGCTCTTTCCGGACTATGCAGATGCATAATATTCAGCGCAGCAAGTTCAGGAATCGCAATCATGAACAGCGCAGGCACAATCGCGAAATATTTGGCGACGTCATTGGCAATGGAAAACGTCGTCAACGTGCCGCGCGTCATCAGTAGCTGCTTGCCTATTTCCACAACCTCAATCAATTTGGTGGGGTCATTATCAAGGTCAACCATATTGCCGGCTTCCTTGGCGGCCTGGGTTCCGCTGTTCATGGCTACGCCGACATCGGCCTGCGCCAGAGCCGGAGCGTCATTCGTCCCGTCCCCCATCATGGCAACCAGTTTGCCGGAAGCCTGCTCCTTCCTGATATAACTCAACTTATCTTCGGGCTTGGCTTCCGCGATGAAATCATCAACACCGGCTTTTTCTGCGATATACCTGGCTGTACTCGGATTATCCCCCGTCACCATTACCGTCTTCACCCCCATCTTGCGCAGGCGTTCGAAGCGTTCTTCTATGCCCGGCTTGATAATATCCTGCAATTCAATAACGCCAACAACCTTTCTGTTGATGCAGACGACAAGAGGAGTACCCCCGTTGCCCGCCACTTTATCAATAATTTCCTCAGCTTCTTTGGGGAACGGATTTCCCGCTTCCTCGGTCATCTTGCGGATGGTGTCAAAAGCCCCCTTCCGGATTTCGGTTCCATCGCTCAAATTAATGCCCGAACACTTCGTCTCCGCCGTGAACTGGATCATGCGAGCCCCTTCCGTATGAAGGTTGCGCATATGGACTCCATATTCATGCCCAAGCTCAATAATTGATTTCCCTTCCGGTGTATCGTCTGAAACAGAAGACATCAGACAGGCTTCAACAAAAGCCTGCTTGTCAAAACCCTGAACAGGGAAAAACCCTGTCGCTTTCCGATTGCCAATAGTAATCGTACCCGTTTTATCAAGCAGGAGAGTACTGATGTCCCCGGCTGTTTCCACAGCTTTCCCGGACTTTGTAATCACATTGGCCCTCAAGGCTCTGTTCATTCCGGCAATGCCGATCGCCGAAAGCAATCCTCCGATTGTCGTAGGAATAAGACATACGAACAGGGAAATCAGGGCGGCAATGCTGATTTCCGTTCCGGAATAGTCCGCTATCGGCTTCAAGGTAATGCAGACGACGAGGAAAACCAGAGTAAAGACAGCCAATAAAATGGTTAGCGCTATCTCGTTAGGAGTTTTCTGCCGGGAAGCGCCTTCAACCAGGGCAATCATTTTATCAAGGAAACTTTCCCCAGGACGCGCGGTGACAAGCACCTTAATACGGTCTGACAGCACTTTGGTTCCCCCCGTCACGGAACTCTTGTCCCCGCCGGACTCACGGATAACCGGAGCGGATTCCCCCGTAATAGCGCTTTCATCAATGGACGCCAACCCTTCGACGACCTCCCCGTCGGCGGGAATAATATCTCCCGCGACACATTCGAAATAGTCCCCTTTTTTCAACTGGGAACTATTGATGACGGTAACCGTTCCATCGACGATCAACTTGGCCGGCGTCTCCTCCCGCGTCTTGCGAAGGCTATCAGCCTGCGCCTTTCCTCGGGTCTCGGCAATCGCCTCGGCAAAATTGGCAAACAGAAGGGTAAGGAATAAAATGACGAAAACAAGGAAATTATAAAGGAAAGCCCCTTGCCCGTCACTGAAGAGGGAATAAACGGTTACCAGAAGCATGATCATCGTGGCGATTTCCACGGTAAACATGATCGGGTTCCTCCTCATCATTCCCGGATGAAGCTTGATCAATGACTGCTTCAAGCTTTCCCGTACCTGCTCCCTTTCGAACAGGGAAGTATTATTGGAATTTTTCATATCGTAGATTTCTTGTTTCAATTCCAGAAAATGGAATAGAAATATATAAATATATTATCGGTAATCAACGTGTTCTGACCTGTATTTACAAACTCAAATGTTCGGCAATGGTGCTCAAGGCATGGACAGGGAAGAAGGACAAAGCCGCAACGATGAAAATCACGGCAAAAGTCACAGCGCTGAATGTCACGGAATCTGTCTTCAACGTTCCGGACGTCTCGGGAATATACTTCTTGCCCGCCAGAAGCCCGGCAATGGCAACCTGTCCTACGATCGGGATGAAACGGCTCAAAATGAGGACAATACCGCAAGAGTAATTCCAGAACCAGGTATTATCGGACAGTCCCTCGAACCCGGAACCGTTATTGGCGGCGCTTGAAGTATATTCGTAAAGGAATTCACTCAGTCCATGAAAGCCGGGATTATTGACCCACCCGCCTTCGCCTTCCACAAACGATGGCGCGTAAACAAACAGGTAACAAGCCAGAGCCGTACCGACGAGAATCACAAACGGGTGGAGCAACGCCACGATGGAAGCGATCTTCATCTCACGGGCTTCTACTTTCTTGCACAGGAATTCGGGAGTTCTTCCAACCAAAAGACCGCTGATGAATACAGCAATGATTATAAAGGCGAAATAATTCATCCACCCTACCCCGACGCCGCCAAACCACGTATTAATCTGCATGTTCAGCATCTGAATCATGCCTGAAAGAGGCATGGTGGAATCATGCATCCCGTTGACGGACCCATTTGATGTAACTGTCGTAACGACGCTCCACAAAGCCGTAGCCGCGGACCCGAGCCGGATTTCTTTCCCTTCCATGGCTCCGCTTTCCTGAACAATACCCATTTCTTCAATGCGGGGATTTCCGTTCATCTCCTGGTACACGTTAACGCAGACGCCAATTAAAAAGGCAAACAGCATTACGCCGTAAATACTGTATCCCAGTTTCTTGCGATTTAGATAAAAACCAAAGGCCAGAACCATCGCCATCGGAATAATCAGGATGGACCAGCATTCAACCATGTTGGAGAGGTAGGTCGGATTTTCCAGCGGATGGGATGAATTAACGCCAAAATAACCCCCACCATTAGTTCCCAACTGTTTAATGGGTACGACAGCCGCAGTAGGGCCCTGGGAAATGGTTTGTTCCACCCCTTCAAGAGTCGTCACTTCCATTTTTCCGTCAAACCCCATTGGCGTACCCTGCGTAATCAGGATGCACCCAACTACCAGAGAAAGAGGCAGCAAAATACGGGTAGAACTCAACACGAGGTAATCCCAGAAGTTGCCAATCGTTTTGGTTGTCTTCTTGCTGAGGGCATTCATGATCCCTGCCATTGCGGCCATGCCGGTAGCTGCCGTAATGAATTGGAACAGCATAATCACGAACAACTGTGTAAAATAGGTTAAACCGCTCTCCCCGCTGTAATGCTGGAGGTTGCAATTCACCATGAATGAAATACATGTATTGAACGCCTGGTGACACGTTTGCCCAATATTGCCGTCCGGATTGAGGGGCAGATACCCTTGGCTGACCAGAAGAACCATCCCCCATACGAACCAGAACAGATTTACGGTCAGCAAAGCCCGCAAAAACTGCTTCCAGTTCATTTCTTCCTCCGGATTAATCCCGGACAGGCGGAACATCAGCCTTTCAACAGGCCTCATGAAATCAAGCCATGTTTTCTCCTTCTTGTAAACCTTGGCAATATATTTCCCCAGAGGATAGCTCAAAGCCACCATAAGAACGATTTGCGCAATAATACCTAGAATTTCTGTTTTCATCATCTTGCTGGTTAAAATTTTTCCGGTTTGATCAAGACATACATCAAATAACCGAACACAATTAAGCTAATCACAAATAATAGTGTATACATAGACAGGCGCAGTTTTAGATTTTTTCAAACCAGTCGACGCATTTGAAAAAGAGCCAAAAACAGAATATTCCGCTCAATAGACAAAAGATAAAACCCAACAATGATTCCATCATGATATTTTATGAAATTTAAATTCAAACCATTCCAACATATATGGAAACAAAAATATTATCTTATGCCGTTTTTCTTTTTCATTTGAAAAAATTTCACGGAAAAACCGCTATGGCAGATACGGAGTCCCGGAACGGACCGGCGATGTTTAATATAATGTAAAAACATTGCCTCAATATATCCGGAAATCCCATTCTGGGTAGTTAACTTCCTCCTTCTTCTTGTTAAGAAAAAATTAATTCTTCCGGCTGCGCTCCCGCCTTCCGTTCTTCCCGGAAGGCGGATAGCGGCAAGTCTTTCTAAACCTGTCTACACAAAAACTGCACCCGGAACATACCGGATGCAGCTTGAATTCCATACAGAATTCCAAAAGGCTTCCTCAACAAAATTTACAGAACTCACTCTGCATGAATACCTATCTCTTTCCAATCCCCGTTGGCAGATTTCCAACAGGAATGAGGCTGTTCCAAAGATATCAAACGAATTGATACCGATGAGCACTGTGATAGACCAGCCCCAGTTCGCCATCCATGTATTCGTTCGAGAAGCGGAACCCGTTTTCTTCCCCCATATTGCCTCCCGACGTGATCAGACCGCCATACGGCTGGTATTCGTACAGAATACGGCGACCATATACGCTTCCCCGAAGAGGGAGGTAACGTTTTTCATCGTCTCGTGCACGCAGTAGAGATGCTCTTTCTCCTACATCCCGTTCGCTTCCCGGCGCGTCATGGACAGGATGCGCACAGCCTCCAGTTCCGAAGGGTCCCAGATGTAACTGCGCACGAATCCGGCATTTCCTCGGTCAATCCGCACTCTGCTATATGCAAATACCCTTGATGAAAAACTGTTAAAAACGATCCTTTTGGCTAATTGTTTTTTACTCTATTTAAATAATCCCTTCAACATTTTATATATAAAGGAAAAAAACGTGTGGACAAAAAGAGGAATGCATCCATAATCCAATAATAAGGGAATAGATTCGTATTCTTCCATATCTATTCCAGGAAGATTCATAGCTAAAACAATTGCTCCACCGCCCAATAGAGGAATACAAGATGAATTTTTGGATTTTATTACACAGTTAAAAACTATTATCCAATTATATAAGCTGATAATAACTCCAAAAACAACTAATATCCAGAAAAAAATTATATTAATCACCATCTTTTATCCGTTTCAATTGAGATTTATAACTTTTTTGCTTGCCGGGAATGATCAATTTTATTGTTCAGCAGCTCCTTTTTTCTTTCCAGTCACTCGTCAGAATTTTTAGAAAACAAATAGTGAAATCAAAAATCCATGCTTAACAGAGGACCAAATAAAACATTCTCTAAAATTGCCAAAGCAATTAATACCGCCACGGTAGCACGAATATAATCTTTTGTCTTCCAATAGCGTATTGCTGAAATAATCATCCACACTGGACATACAAAAAAGAGAAATATGAACAATGCTCCAAGTAAAACTCTAATGATATTTTCCCAAGGTTCTCTAGGATAATTATTAGGAAGCATCCACATCAAGGCACACATAGTCACTACTCCTACTATCCAATAGTAGAATGGGGACCAAGATCCTGTATCTTTTATTTTAGTATTCTCATTGTCCATAATTATTTCTGTTATTGAAAATTTAAACTATCTGGAGAACCTGCGGAGAAATAACAATTAATGATTTAATATATTTAGCTGTCTTGTATATTTCGTTGAAATGAAATTTCTTTTTGCTATCAAAGTATTTTATAATAAATTTCATTCATTATTCAGAATAAATTTTCTTCATCAACTCCTGATTTATCAATAAATTTGCGGTTCAGTTGAGAAAATTTGCAAACTCAGCCCATATCCTGTACTATTCTTCCCTGCTTCAGACCAAAGTTTGTTGCCTGTCAGCCCCTCTATAGAACTAAAGGCAGCGTCCATCATTCTTTCTGATAGAGGAATCGCCTATCATATCCAATATTTTCTTCCCATAGGAGAATCGATCGAGATTCCTTTTGATAATCATTTCTTTAATTATACTGCAAAAAGGTATTTCGTCTACGTCCTCACCCATAAAAAACCATAAAAAATCCCATCCGTTCTTATCATCAGGATAATGTTCTATATAATTTTCCGCTACCAATTCAAAAAGATTCGCTCTGCTCAAAATAACTTCTCCGTCTTCATTGTTTTGAAGAAGGGATAAAATATCTTCATCCTTACTCGACGAACGGATATAGGGAACAGTCATCCTGTTAAAATAACTATCGGAACTCCAGTGATCCATAGACAAACCTTCCTGGCCCCGTCCGCTGCGGATCAGTTCAAATTCTTTCCTGGTCATTTGTTCCCAATTTGCAGAATGAACGATATAGCCCGCCAACTGCTGCCTCTGCTGTTGTGACAAGTCCCTTATCTTTTCTCTTGACTGGGGAGATTCCGGATTGAGAGGATCTGCTACGCGTACAAATACCGGTTTCAGGGGATGTGCCGCCGTAGTCATCCCCTGGCGACAGGATGGAAACAATACAGCCGGAAACAAGAAAAAGTATAATATTTTGCTAAAAATCATATTCTTTATATATGGAAACATGGACATCAAGTTCCTGCTTGAGCATTTCAATATTGCTGCTATTTCGTCAAGGATTTTCTCAAAACTATTGGCAGATTCATAGCTTTTTTACAATGGTTAATATCTTTGACAGGAAGCATAGCTTTATAAAAATCAAAAAAAAATCAATATTAAAACAAAGCAATCATCATTTATGTAAAAAAGTTCCTTCCGATAAACAGAAGGAGCTTTTATAAAATTAAACAGTTTTCATGTATTAATTAAATAAAATGAAAAATATTAGATTTTATTTAATTTGTTCTATATCCTGTTTATACCACAAGCTGTCTTGCCATTCACATATTAGTTTCCACAGTCTTTCTCTATCCGTATAGGAAAAATCAGTATCATAATCATAAAGAATTATTACGGTCAGGGTACATTCTTTTCCACAGTATGTGGCATAGACATGATGATCGGGAAACTGATCAGCGAGTGTTTGATTAAATTTAGACAATTCCTCAATCTCTACATTTCCTATTATTAAAGGAGGATCATAGCTAAAGACATATGTATTGTCGATCTCTCCTAGAAGAGGAGATTTCTTATAATATTTATCAAAAAACAGAAAAGAAGCAAATACTGAAACAACAACAATACTACAGTATATAATATATTTTTTCATTATATCATTTTAATAAATCGATAATTACTCAAAAAACAAAACTTCTGCTTTTCTGAGATTAGTCTCAATTATGATAATATCATAAAAATTCAAATTGTCATTCTAAATTTTTATAGGACATCTCATTTTTAGAATACCCTGAAACAGCTGCTTTCCTCCGCTGCTAAGCTTTCTATCTCTTTTTGGCATCAGGACAGCTTTCAGTGTTTCGCATCATCTTCTGATGATTAAAAATAGTTTTCAAAATTATACAAAATCATCATATAATTTCTTTATTTTCTATTAATCTGATACTGGGAAATTTTCCCAATACAAGGTCAACAAGTTGGATAACACAAGATTCTACTGATGGAGAGTAGCGTAACAAAAGTACATATGAATCTTGATAGGGATAATAAGAAGTTCCCCATATTAAATTAACAATTACCAATTCAGCTATACATATGCCATTTTTATAAAACGGATGAACACAGTTGTGTTCCAGAGGAATGGATTCCGCTGTCATAGCCATCTCCCATGATTTATAGTCAAATGAGGAATCTGTCAGTTCGCAGAAATACGAAGGAAGCTCTCTAAATGCACGGCTTTCTTCCGGATATTTTGCCAGACTAAAAGCTCCTTGCACAAAATCGATACTGCGTGAATTTTCAATATGATTAAGTTCATAAGCTTTCATATCGCAAAGCTTTCCGCTGGAACAAAAACTTGGTGTGACAATAAATCCTCCTTCAAGAGGATAAAGACCATCTGTCCCTTCCCAATAAATAGGAATATTTTGATAAGAGGAATTATGTAGATAATTCTGAATGCGAATTCCATTCCTATCAGCCTGCTGACTTGTATAAAAACGAATTTCCTCTATCTCTTTTTTCCTTTTTTTCTTTAAGAAAAAGTGGATTACCGCCCCATTATTCATGAAATAAAGGGTATCCATACTGGACTGAAAACCAATATGTAAATGAGAATAGTGCTCATGCGAAGGAACGCAGTTATTATCTTCACAGGAAAAACCCCGCCATAAAAAAGAAATCCATTTTTTACCACATTTATTCCATTTCTGCGAATTCCACTTGTTTGGATATTCACGGGCATTCGGCGGCAACTCCGGAATATATGAACATATTGAATTGGAAAGCATATAATGCAAACCATTTTTGCATTCAAAAAAAATATAATTCGCTTTATTATCAATATCAAAATAGTATTTATTTATTTCTTGATTCATTTTATAAAATTTTACAAATAAATATAACTAATATACCACTACAAATAATAAAAACTAATTTTTTGCACATACAACTTCATACTCTTCTTTTTCTAATTCTGTGAATATCCAATCATATACACGTTCTGTAATTGACGTACCAACCCACCAACCAGTGACATCTCCTATTAACGCACCTATCCTTGCGCCAACTACAGATCCAGGAGCAGCACCAACACCGGCACCAGCACTACCAATTGCACCACTTGTCATAGCTCCAACTCAGGTGCCGTCTTTGCGGATGGCCAGCGGGCGCGTCGCCTCAGGCTGCGTCGGGTCCCAGAACAGGAACCATCGGAAGGCTCCGCTGACGGCATCTATGGCGGCTATTTGCAGGTAGCCACGGTACATGTAGCGCAGGTAACTGCTCACCGTCCCGTTGACGCTCACTTTGCGGGTGTGCTGCCTTCCCATGTAGTCGTAGGTGCATTCCACTACGGTTTTGGCGCTTTCATTGACGAAGCGCACCGGGCGGTTTTCCGCGTTGTAGGCGACTTGCCAGATGCCGGTGAATGTCCTGATCAATGTCTGATTGCCGTCCGCGTCGTAAACCGGCTCAAAGGAGGCTTCTTCTCCGCGCTCGATGGCGGTGTATTGGTTGAGCGGACCGGTTGTGTAGGCGGTCGCTTCTTCCGCGTCTTCCCGCGCGGTTTTCCGGTTGCCGATGTTGTCGTAACTGTAGCCGTATGTCCTGCCGCTGACAGCGGCGGTCAGTTCGCTCCGGCTGTTGCAGGCAAAGCTGTCGTTGACGGTATTCCCCTGGCGGGCCGTGCGCCGCGTGACGGGCCTTGCCAGACTGTCGTAAGCGTATTCCCTTCCCACAACCAAATTCCAGAAAAGGTATATAAATATTTTTTATATTCTGTATTTATTTTAAATTTTATCATTATTTTCACTCTTAATTTTTAAGAAGAAACAAAATAATAATATAGAAAATATCAGAGACAGACAACAACAAATTATTATTCCTATCATATCTGATAATCTGGGACTACCCAAAGTGTATTGCTTCGGATTTTCTGGATTCACATGAACAGGAATAAAATTTTCTTTTGTAATATTTTCCCCATATCTTGACAATAAATTTTTTCTCATATGAGAATGTATATATTTTTTTTCTTTCCAATAATATGACACGCATAATTGCTCCTGTTTTTCGGATTTCTGAACTTCTTCTACTCTCCCCCGAATTTCAACCCAATTCTTGGAAGATTTATAATTCACATATTCTACGGACAAAGGAATGGCCGTTAGTATCGTACTAAAAACACAAAGCATAGAAAGTGACAATATTATTCGCTTTTTTACGAAATTGATTTTCTTCCTATATTCAACTAATAACTGTTTTTCACTACTTATATCAATTTCTGACTTCAATTCAGGATATCGTCCGCATATCTGGTCAAACAATTTTAATATTCGCGAATAATTTCCCGATGAAAAAATAATGTCTGTATAATCTAATCTCTGAATTTTAATACTATACACTACTGGATCTATTTGAAAAATTTGGACCTTCCCATTATTTCTGAATATGTAAGCATTTGAATTAGAAGGACCACTTTCCAATAAAATACGAGTATCGCTAGCTAAAGGAATTTGCTTTGAATTTATGCATATTCTAAACACATACTGATTAACAATAATTTTAAAATTATTTAAGACAATATATATTTTCCCAAAAATA
>OIYE01001267.1_pt1 | contig 13930 bp, 10 predicted proteins | sample 1588091 | NCBI WGS metagenome assembly OIYE01 (sample SAMN03283265) | human gut metagenome | biome: human-associated habitat; material: feces | host: Homo sapiens | place: USA | collected 2013 | reverse complement strand
AAAGGGAAATAAAACATGCGTTTTGTGCAATTTTTATTTTTCAGACACGCTCTAGAACACTACGGGTATGTGGAGCGAAATATAATCAGAAATGAATCCGGATACTGCACCAAGATATAAAAAGTATATTCCATATTGGGCATAATTTAAGTTTCGTTAAGTTTCACTCAGTTCTGTTTTTACAGAGCGCCATTTTTTCTTGGGTTCATATTTCTCGCATCCGTCACAGGTCTGTGGCTGGGTGATTTTCCATTCAAAATATTCATCTTTGGTAATCTCATCGGATTTCAGTTCATCCATCCGAACTACCCATTCTTTCAGAAAATCATTCAGAAATTTCCGATGGTCACAAATTCTTTACAAAATATTAGCACTCACCTCTTGACAGTGCTAACAACATGTGTTATATTACATGCAGAACAAAGAAAACAACATATTTCTCCTGTGGGAGAGATATTTCTCATATAAGAGGAGGGTTAGCCTATGAATATCAGTAAATTTACACAGAAATCCGTACAGGCTGTCCAGGATCTGGAGAAGGTTGCTTATCAGTTTGGCAACCAGGAGATTGAAGAGGAGCATCTTTTATATGCTCTGCTGGAACAGGAAGACAGCCTGATTCTTAAACTGATTGAGAAGATGGAGATAGATAAAGATTATTTCAGAAATTCTCTGAATCAGGCACTGGATGCCAGGGTTAAGGTATCCGGCGGTGAGCTTCGTTTCGGACAGTATCTGAACAAGGCTCTGGTCAGTGCAGAGGATGAAGCAAAGGCAATGGGAGATGAATATGTCTCTGTAGAGCATCTCTTCCTTGCTTTATTAAGATATCCAAGTCCGAGCATGAAGAAGCTGTTTCAGGAATTTGGCATTACTAAGGAGCGTTTCCTGCAGGCACTTTCTACAGTACGAGGCAATCAGCGTGTAGTCAGTGACAATCCGGAAGCTACTTATGATACTTTGAATAAATACGGTGAGGATTTGGTTGAAAAGGCACGTAACCAGAAGCTGGATCCTGTGATTGGACGTGATGAAGAAATCCGTAATATCATCAGAATCCTTTCACGTAAGACCAAGAACAATCCTGTGCTTATCGGTGAGCCTGGTGTAGGTAAGACTGCAGCAATCGAGGGCCTTGCACAGAGAATCGTGGCGGAGGATGTGCCGGAAGGTCTGAAGGATAAGAAGATTTTTGCCTTGGACATGGGTGCTCTGGTGGCAGGTGCCAAATACAGAGGTGAGTTTGAGGAACGTCTGAAAGCAGTCCTTGAAGAAGTAAAGAAGAGTGAAGGAAACATTATTCTTTTCATTGATGAGTTACATCTGATCGTTGGTGCAGGTAAGACAGACGGAGCTATGGATGCCAGCAATATGCTGAAGCCTATGCTTGCCAGAGGTGAGCTTCACTGTATTGGTGCAACAACTCTGGATGAGTATCGTCAGTATATTGAGAAAGATGCCGCTCTGGAACGTCGTTTCCAGCCTGTTATGGTGGATGAGCCTACAGTGGAGGATACCATTTCCATCCTTCGTGGTCTGAAGGAGAGATATGAGGTCTTCCATGGTGTTAAGATCACAGACAGTGCACTGGTTGCAGCAGCTACACTTTCACATAGATATATCACAGACCGTTTTCTTCCTGATAAGGCCATTGACCTGGTGGATGAGGCCTGTGCCCTGATTAAGACAGAGCTGGATTCCATGCCTTCAGAGCTGGATGAACAGCGCCGTAAGATCATGCAGCTGGAAATTGAGGAATCTGCACTGAAGAAAGAGACAGATAACCTGAGTAAGGAACGTCTGGGAGCACTTCAGAAGGAGCTGGCAGAGCTTCGTGATATCTTTAATACACAGAAAGCACAGTGGGATAATGAGAAGCATTCTGTAGAAAAATTACAGAAGCTTCGTGAGCAGATCGAGGATGTGAATAAGCAGATCCAGAAAGCAAAACAGAATTATGATCTGGAGAAGGCTGCACAGTTACAGTACGGCGAACTTCCGAAATTACAGCAGCAGCTGGAAATCGAAGAAAAGAGTGTCAAAGAAAGTGACAGAAGTCTGGTTCATGAGGCAGTCACTGATGATGAGATCGCAAGGATCATTTCCAGATGGACCGGTATTCCTGTAACAAGACTGACAGAAGGCGAGAGAGCCAAACTCCTCACTCTGGAAGATCAGCTTCACAAGAGAGTTGTAGGCCAGGATGAAGGTGTGAAGAGGGTTACAGATGCAATCCTTCGTTCCAAAGCCGGCATCAAGGATCCAACCAAACCTATCGGTTCCTTCCTGTTCCTTGGTCCTACAGGTGTAGGTAAGACAGAGCTTGCCAAAACTCTGGCAGAGAATCTGTTTGATGATGAACAGAATATGGTCAGAATTGATATGAGTGAGTACATGGAGAAGTATTCTGTATCCAGACTGATCGGAGCGCCTCCGGGATATGTAGGATATGAGGAGGGCGGCCAGCTTACTGAGGCAGTCCGCCGTAAACCATACAGTGTTGTACTTTTCGATGAGATTGAGAAGGCACATCCGGATGTGTTTAACGTACTGCTGCAGGTACTGGATGATGGCCGTATCACAGATTCTCAGGGACGTACAGTTGACTTTAAGAATACAATTCTTATCATGACTTCCAACATCGGTTCTCCGTATCTGCTGGATGGTATTGATGAGAATGGTGAGATCAAACCTGAGGCTCAGAGTCAGGTTATGGATGACCTGAGAGGCCATTTCCGTCCGGAATTCCTGAACCGTCTGGATGAAATAATTATGTTCAAGCCCTTGACAAAATCCAATATTGGTAAGATAGTAGACTTGATGGTCGGCGAGCTTGACAAACGTCTTGCAGACCAGGAGCTTTCCCTGGAACTGACAGATGCAGCCAAGGATCAGGTTATCGAGAATGGCTATGACCCGGTATATGGTGCACGTCCGCTGAAACGTTATCTGCAGAAATATGTGGAGACTCTTGCGGCACGAAAGATTTTGTCCGGAGATGTTCACGCAGGTGATACTCTGGTGCTGGATGTTCAGAATGGGGAATTCATTGTTACGGTAAAGGACGGAAACTAAATGATACCCAAAGATCCAATGATTCTGCTGAGTTATGTAAATACTCAGCTCAGGGATTACTATGATTCCCTGGAAGCACTCTGTACATGCAGAGGACTGAAGAAAGACGAACTGGTGGCGAAGATGCATTCCATCGACTATGAGTATGATGAAGCAACCAATCAGTTCATATAAGAAATATGCGAAATGCTCTCTGACAGCGGGAATTGCTGTTGGGGAGCATTTTTCGTATTGCGTATAAGAAAGATCCCTGCTTTAATTGCTCAAAAGTGATAAACTGCGGAGCAGTTATTGGGTCATGTGTTTCAAAATCAGTACAATCTTAAAAAATAGATAAGGCAGTACAAAAAAATGTCAGTAATAAAGATTAAATCGTTAAAATATAAACGAAAATAATCAGGGAATATGTAAAAAATGTATAAAAAAACAGGAAATAAAGTATAAATATTCACTATCCACACAATTGATTTTTGTATGCTGTATGATATAATTGCATCTGTAAAAAACAAGCGCATATTAAATAGGAAGAAACACATATATGAAAAAAATCTCCTGAATGATAATCGCGCTGTACGAAAATACAATATGGAGGTGGCAGTTTTGAAAAAGTTGGTGACCGTACTGGGTGCTTTTTTTGCAGTTCTTCTGGCTTGTCCGTTGAGTGTATTTGCGGCAGAAGGCAGTAAAGCACCATCTACAGTACCTGTATGGCTTTGCATTCCCTTTGCAGGGCTTTTGTTATGTATTGCAGTGATGCCTCTGGTAAAAGCGGAGTGGTGGGAGTCTCATCAGCCACTGGTTGTTGCCTTATGGATCATTCTGATGGTGGTTCCATTTGCTTTCGTTTATGGAGCCGGAAAGACTGCAGAGACAGTTCTGGACTGTATTGTGAATGATTATCTTACATTCATCATTCTGTTATTCGGCCTGTTCTGCGTATCAGGTAATATTACCATGGAGGGTGATTTCGCAGGTTCCCCCCGTGTTAATGTAGGTCTGCTTGCACTGGGAACTCTTCTGGCAAGCTGTATCGGTACCACCGGTGCCAGTATGCTGATGGTACGTCCGGTAATTAAAATGAATTCATGGAGAAAGAGAAAAGGACATATTATGATCTTCTTTATCTTCATGGTTTCCAATATGGGTGGATGTCTTACACCAATCGGAGATCCGCCGCTGTTAATGGGATTTATGCGAGGCGTTCCTTTCTTCTGGAGCCTGCATCTGTTCCCTGTACTGATCTTTAATATGGTCATTCTGCTGTTTGTATTTTATCAGATTGATAAACGTTCCTACAGAAAAGATATTGCAAATGGCCGTAAACCGGATATCCGTAAACCGGGTACTCAGTTTCGTCTGGATGGACTGCACAATATCATCTTCCTTGTGATGATCGTTGGCGCGGTAATCTTAAGCGGTGTACTTCCGGGAATGTCCGCATTCCAGGATGCTGCAGGCAATGTAAGAGGCATTCATCTCTTTGGAGAAGTAACCCTGACATTCCCGGCTCTGATCGAAATCGTGATCATTCTGCTTGCTGCTTTTCTTTCCTTTAAGACAACAGATAAGCAGATCCGTATCAGAAACCATTTTACCTGGGGCGCGATCCAGGAGGTTGCGGTTTTATTCATCGGTATTTTTATCACCATGCAGCCTGCATTGATGCTTCTGAAAGCTGTAGGACCGAATCTGGGAGTTACTGAACCGGCAGAGATGTTCTGGGCAACAGGTGCACTTTCCAGTTTCCTGGATAACACACCTACTTATCTGGTATTCCTTACAACAGCCGGAACGCTGGCATTTACAAATGGAATCACAACCACACTGGGAACAGTACCTACCAAGATTCTGTCTGCCATTTCCTGTGGTGCGGTATTCATGGGTGCCAACACTTATATCGGAAATGCCCCAAACTTTATGGTAAAGGCAATCTCTGATGAGAATGGTGTGAAGATGCCGTCATTCTTCGGATATATGCTGTGGTCTGTTGCATTTCTGGTTCCGGTGTTTATTATCGATATGTTTGTATTCTTTTTATAAGGAGGGAGGATCATTATGCAGGATAATCAGGAAAAATGTAAAGAACTTGCAATACGCATTTATAACCTGGACGAAGAAGTTTATAAATGTGTGGGTTCCTCTCTGGGACGTACATTTACAGGACAAAAAGAAACAACTCTCCGTCATCTGGCAGCACTGATGTATACCAAGCCGGACGGACATCTGCTCAGAAGTGAACTGGCGCTGATCAGTAACATGGCCCGTACCATCAGGGATAAGAGCGAGAGAAGACGTCTTATGATAGAGTATGACAGTATTCTGAAAGAGATTGAAAGTCTTCCGGATACATTTGGACAGACAGATATTGTAGATAAAGAACGTATCAGTCTGAATAATCTGATCGCAAGACGCCAGAATGAGATTTCCGAAAATGATCATCTGATCATCTGTATCAGCCGTACACAGGGAAGTGGCGGTAATGATATCGGATTTGAACTGGCAGATCAGCTTCAGATCAACTATTATGATGCAGAGATTTTTGATCAGGTTATGAAGCGTCTGCAGGCAGATAAAAATGCAGTGGGTGATGCCGGTAGTTTTGAGGGATTTGATAAATACAGAAAGAAAAAACACACAGATCTGAAAACCTGGTTCAGGGAATTCAATCGTTATCATGGACTTCCGAAGCAGGACGCAGTATTTTTCAATATGAGTGATCTGATCTGTGAACTGGCAAAGAGTGAAGACTGCGTGATCATGGGACGTTGCGCAGATGCGATTCTTAAGAATAATCATATTCCTCATATCAGTCTGTTTATCAGTGCTCCGTTCCAGGTTCGTGTGCAGCACGTTATGGATATCCGTAATATGAATCTGAAACAGGCAGTACGTTTTCTGAAGCAGATGGATAAGCAGCATAAGAAATATTATGAATTTTATACCGGTGAGAAATGGGGAAAACCGGAGAACTATGATTTGTGTATCAACAGTGCCAACTATGGACTGAAGGATACAATTGAGCTGATCCGGAGAATGCTGGATCAGAAGGTTCACTGATCAGAGGGAGATTTATCTGTCTGATTTAACCGAATCGAGTAAATAGCGGAGCGGATTGCAAATATCCGCCTGACAAAGAAAATAAGCTCTGTGGATAAAAGAAAAATCCACAGAGCTTATTTTTTGCCAAGTCCAGGCAGATATTTGTAAGCAGCAAAGCAATCTGGGAATGCCCGGCGCTTGCTGTAAACGACTTTGATTTTAACGCCAGTTGAATGTACTCATACCATAAACATAGATAAAGGCAATTATAATCGGAAGTACAAACCGGAAGAGCGGTTTCATCCAGCTCTGTACCTTTAAACCCTTACCGGTATTGCTCTCTTTGATAAAGTTATCCCATCCCCAGCCGAACTTATTACAGCAGAAGAGTGCAAGGATGAGAGAGCCAAGGGGTAAAATATTGTTGGAAACAATAAAATCCCAGAAATCAAGCCAGGTAGTTCCTTCGGCAAATGGCTGGAAGTGGAAAACGCTGAAACCAAGGGCTGTGGTAAGTGCCAGAAGAAAGACACCTGTGCCGCAGACCACGCTGCCTTTTGGACGAGACCAGCCGGTAAGCTCACGTATCATTGCCAGAATGTTTTCGCACACTCCCAGAACTGTTGACATGGCTGCGAATACCATGAACAGGAAGAATAAGGAACCCCAGATGCGACCTCCGGACATGTTGTTAAAAACTGCTGCCATTGTATCAAACAGAAGGCTCGGACCTGCATTTACTTCCAGATTAAAGGTAAAGCATGCAGGGAAAATAATAACTCCTGCCAGAAAAGCAACCAGTGTGTCCAGTGTGATCACATGAATAGCTTCCCCCATTAGAGAATGATCTTTGCCAATATAGCTGCCAAAGATAGCCATGCCACCCATACCTGTAGATAAAGTAAAGAATGCCTGGTTCATTGCCCCTACGATCACCGAACCATCAATCTTTGAGAAATCCGGTTTCAGATAAAAGGTCATTCCCTCACCAGAGCCTTTCAGAAAAAGACTGTGTACAGCGAGAGCAAGCATTAGCACCAGCAGTGCAGACATCATATATTTTGTCACACGCTCCAGTCCTCCCTGAAGATTGAAGGAAAGGATGAAAAATGCAATGACTACAGTGACCAGTAAGAAGAATACATTCACAGAGGGAGAGGAGATCATGGCTGAAAATCCCAGTGAACCATTTTTACCTCTGAGAAACTGTACAAAATAATAAATGATCCAGCCGCAGACAACAGTGTAAAATGCCATCAGGGCAATGTTGCCAAGCAGACAGAACCAACCGAAAATCCCCCATTTCTGTCCTGGCTTTTCCAGCTTACGGTACATGAAAAGGGGACTTGTCTGAGCCGCTCTTCCGATGGAAAATTCCAACACAAGAGCCGGGATTCCCAGGATGACCAGACACAGAAGATAGATCAGCATAAAGCTGCCGCCGCCATTTTGCCCGCACATCCACGGGAATTTCCACACATTTCCGCAGCCAATGGCGCAGCCGGCGGAAAGCATAATGAAGCCAAGCCGGCTTCCAAGCTGTTCACGTTTCATAAGATAACGCTCCCTTCAGAAGTTCATATAAGGGATATTATAAGATAAAAAACAATATTTGTAAAATTGATTGTTTTGTTGTATATTATTGAAAATATCGTTTATATAAGAAAAATAACGCTTCTGCGTTTCGATGGGAAAATATTGAAAAAAATATGGGAAAGGAACGAGAAATGGATACAAATGTGTTAAAAACTTTTATTGCAGTATGTGAATATTCCGGATTTTCGGCTGCTGCAAAGGAACTGGGATATACGCAGTCTACAGTTTCTTCACAGATTAAACAACTGGAAAAGGAACTTGATGTCAGGCTGTTTGACCGTTATTATCATAAAATCAATCTTACGGAAAAGGGAGTTTTAGTTTTGCAGCAGGCTCGAAACATTCTGAAGGCACAGGCGAAAATGCTTGATTCGCTGAATTCGGCTGAAAGCATTGAAGGCGAGATACGGTTGTCTATGTCCAGTTCTGTCTGCAGCAGATATTTTAAAAATGATTTTCTGCGTTTTCATCATCAGTATCCGGAAATAAAAGTGGAGATAACAGAAAACGGTACAGAGCAGATGTTTGATAAATTGCGGAAGAACGAAACAGATCTGGTTTTTACTCTGGACAGGCATATTTATGATTCGGATTTTATTATTTGTGCGGAACAGGAAGAACAGGTTCATTTTATTGCAGCGGCTGACAATCCTGTTGCAGACTGTTCATGGAAATTAAGTGAAATCTCTCAGAATGAGTTTGTGTTAACAGAACAAGCCATGAGCTACAGAAAAATACTGAATGAAACTCTTGCGTCCCAATCACTGGAAATCCGTCCGGTTCTTGAAATCGGAAATCCGCTTCAGATATGTGAACTGGTAAAAAACAGCAGCCTGCTTTCCTTTCTTCCGGATTTCATTTCGGAGAAATATGTGAAAGACGGACAGATTAAAAGACTGGATGTTGCCGGCTGCCCGGTAACTGTATGGACACAGCTGCTGCTCCACAAAAATAAATGGCGGTCTCCGGCAATTAATGTGTTTATAGAATTTTATAAAGAAGTTATGCAGAGATAGAGCTTGAAGAATATTGGAAATTTTATTCGACCTGAGATGAAAAATATTAGCCGGGCAAAATAAAATTGAATATTTACAAATTGGAAATATCAAAGTTAAATCTAAAATAATTATAAACTGCACAAAAAACACTTGCATTTTTTGTCTAAAAGTATATTATATATGATTAGTCAGGCTAATTAAAGAATAATATCAGACCTGAAAGAGGACAGAGGCCGGAAAGGAGTGAAGTTATGTGGTGCCCAGAAGAGGAGAAGAAAGAAAAACGAGAAGAGAAAAGCATGCCTGCGCTCTTTATGGAGATCAACCGCCAATATGGTATGAGATGTATGCAGCGTATACGGGAAATCGGTATCCAGCGGGGACAGATGCCGATCATTATGATCGTATACAGAAATAACGGCTGTAGCCAGAAGGAAATCGCAGAATGTATGGGTGTGACACCGCCTACTGTAAATGTAAGTATTCAGCGTCTTGAGAAAGCAGATATTGTCTGCAGGAAACGTGATGATAAAGACCAACGCATCATGCGTGTATATCTGACAGAAAACGGAAGAAAAATCGTGGAGGAGCTCCAGCAGGAAAGCAAAGCTGTGGAAAAAGTGATGTTCAGCAATTTCAGCGAAGCAGAGCTATGTCTTTTACGAAGGTTTTTTGGGCAGATTCTGGATAATATTTCGGAGATACCTGTCAACAGGTAGAAACTGAAAAATACATGATGGAGCAGATTGAGAAAACTGTATCAGCATGTTCAGATAAAAAATAATATTGTCTGTGAAAGAACTGACACGTGAGTTTAAACAGACATACATATTAAAAATAGGAAAAGAGGGAATCAAGCAATGATTAAACTGATGAAATATCTGAAGAAATCAGCGGGATACATTGTCCTGATCATAGCACTTCTGTTTCTGCAGGCGTACTGTGATCTTTCCCTGCCGGATTATACCTCCAAGATCATTAATGTAGGTATCCAGCAGAAAGGTATTGAAGACAGTGTGCCGGATAAGCTTCGGGATTCAACCCTGCAGAATCTTCAGATTTTTATGGATGAGGATCAGAAAAAGGAAGTTTCACAGAATTATACACAGGAAGATGGTACCTGGGTATTAAACGATGATATTTCCAAAGAAACCAGAGAGAATTTAAATGAGTATTTCTCAAAGGCAATGATGATGGTAGCTGCCTTTTCCGAAGACAGTGAGCAGGGGCAGGCAATGGCTGCACAGATGGGCCTTCCGGAGGGAACAGACCCGTTGACAGCACTGGCACAGATGCCGGAAGAAGCAGTACAGCAGATTATGAGTCAGGTGGATGAGAAGCTGAAAGATATGCCGGAGTCTATTGTGACACAGGCTGGTGTTTCCTTTGTTGCTTCAGAATATGAAGCACTGGGAAAAGATGTGGATGCCATTCAGATGCATTACATCCTGATGTCAGGTATCAGAATGCTTGCCATGGCACTGGTGATCATGCTGGCAGCAATCAGCGTCACATTTATTTCGGCCAGAGTGGCAGGCAGACTTGGTCATGACCTGAGAAACAGCATTTATCGCAAGGTTATGAGCTTCTCCAGCAGAGAATATCATAAATTCTCCACAGCATCCCTGATCACACGAAGCACCAATGATGTGCAGCAGGTACAGCAGGTTATGGCAATGATGTTCCGTATTGTTCTGTACGCGCCGATCCTTGGTATTGGTGGAGTGCTCAAGGTATTAAACACAGATTCTTCCATGACATGGATCCTTGGTGTGGCAGTTGGCCTGATCCTGATTGTGATTTTTGTGCTGTTCCAGGTGGCAATGCCTAAATTCACTATCTTACAGACTCTGATCGACAGACTGAATCTGGTATCCCGTGAGATTCTGACAGGTATTCCTGTTATCCGTGCATTCAGCCGTGAGAAGCATGAGGAAGATCGTTTTGAGAAAGCGAACCTGGATCTGACAAAAACAAACCTGTTTGTCAACAGATGTATGACTTTTATGATGCCCATTATGATGTTGATCATGAACGGAGTATCTGTACTTATTATTTACAGTGGTGCCCATGCAGTAGACAACGGAACCATGCAGGTTGGTAATGTTATGGCATTTATCCAGTATGCAATGCAGATCATTATGTCCTTCCTGATGATCACTGCAATGTCTATTATGCTCCCGAGAGCAAATGTTGCAGCGCTTCGTATTGATGAGGTTCTGAAAACAGAGGTTTCCATTCAGGATCCGGAAACTCCGGTACATCCGTCAGAAAGTGTGAAAGGTGAGATCGAATTTGACCATGTATCCTTTGCTTACCCGGAAGCAGGTGAGAATGTACTGACAGACATTTCCTTTAAAGCAAAGAAAGGTCAGACGATTGCAGTGATCGGAAGTACAGGAAGTGGTAAAAGTACCCTGATCAATCTGATCCCAAGATACTATGATGTGACAAAGGGTTCTGTTAAAGTGGATGGTGTGGATGTCCGCGACATGACTCAGAAAGAGCTTCGTGATAAGCTGGGATATGTGCCGCAGAAGGGTGTACTTTTCTCAGGTACCATTGATTCAAACATCCGCTATGGTAAGCCGGAAATCACTGATGCACAGGTAAAGGAAGCAGCAGAGGTTGCACAGGCTACAGAATTTATTGATACCAAACCGGAGAAATATGAATCCCCTGTATCACAGGGAGGTACCAATGTTTCGGGCGGACAGAAACAGCGTCTGTCCATTGCCAGAGCCATTGCAAAGGAACCGGAAATCTTTATCTTTGATGACAGCTTCTCTGCCCTTGACTTTAAGACTGACAGTCAGTTAAGAAAGGCATTGAAGGAGTACACCAAGGACGCAACTACCGTAATCGTTGCCCAGAGGATCAGTACTATCCTTGGTGCAGACCAGATCATTGTACTGGACGACGGACATATGGCAGGTATTGGAACTCATAAGGAACTGATGGCAAATTGTGAGGTATATCAGCAGATTGCAAGATCTCAGTTATCAGAGGAGGAACTGGCATGAGCGAACAGAGAAGAAGAGGTCCTATGGGAGGACATGGACGTATGATGTCCGGCGAAAAGGCGAAAGACTTCAAGGGCTCCATGGCTAAGCTTTTCCGTTATATGGGACGATATAAATTCCGCTTTATACTGATGTTTATCTTTGCAGTAGCGGGAACTGTGTTTAGTATTGTAGGGCCTAAGATTTTAGGTAAGGCGACCACAGAGCTGTTTAACGGCCTGGTTGCCAAGGTAAACGGAACCGGTGAAATTGACTTCGGAAAGATCGGGATGATCCTGTTATGGACACTTGGATTATATGTGTTAAGTGCATGCTTTTCCTTTGTACAGGGATTCGTAATGTCCGGGATCTCCAATGATGTTACCTATAATCTGAGAAAAGATATTTCAAAGAAAATCAACAGACTGCCTCTGAACTATTATGAGAGCAGAACAAACGGAGAGATCCTCTCCCGTATCACCAATGATGTGGACACTCTGCAGATGAGTCTGAACCAGAGTCTGACGCAGCTGATCACATCAGTGACAACTCTGATTGGTGTATTTATTATGATGCTTTCCATTAACGTGTGGATGACTCTGGCAGCACTTCTGATCCTGCCGGTTTCCATGTTCATCATCCAGACTGTCATGAAGCATTCCCAGAAATACTTCCAGGATCAGCAGAGCTATCTGGGTAAAGTAAACGGTCAGATCGAAGAGAACTTCGGCGGTCATAATGTAGTCCGGGTTTTCAACAAAGAGAATGATGTAGTAGAAGAATTTGAAAAAGACAATCAGAAGCTTTATGAATCTGCATGGAAATCTCAGTTTTTCTCAGGAATGATGATGCCGATCATGCAGTTTGTAGGTAACCTTGGATATGTAATGGTAGCTCTCTTAGGCGGCGTGTTTGTAATCAAAAAAAGTATTGAAGTCGGTGATATCCAGTCCTTCTTCCAGTACATCCGTAACTTTACACAGCCAATCCAGCAGATTGCACAGGTTACAAACCTGTTACAGTCCTCAGCAGCAGCTTCCGAACGAGTATTTGAATTCCTGGAGGAGCCGGAAGAGAGTCAGAATGAGAAGAACCCTGTAGATGTTAATACACTTACAGGAGATGTACAGTTTGAACATGTAAAATTCGGTTACAATCCGGATAAGATCATTATTAATGATTTCTCTGCAGATGTGAAGGATGGCCAGAAGATTGCCATTGTAGGTCCCACAGGTGCAGGAAAGACAACTATGGTGAAACTGCTTATGAGATTCTATGATCTCAATGGCGGAAGTATTAAGGTAGACGGTTATGACATCAAAGACTTTAACAGAAGCAGTCTGAGAGAGATGTTTGGTATGGTGCTCCAGGATACCTGGCTGTTCTCAGGAACCATTATGGAAAATATCCGTTACGGACGTCTGGATGCTACAGATGAAGAGGTGATCGCAGCAGCAAAGGCAGCCCATGTGCACAACTTTATCATGCAGCAGCCGGGCGGCTATGACATGGTTCTGGATGAAGAAACCAGTAATATTTCCCAGGGACAGAAACAGCTTCTCACTATTGCCAGGGCAATTCTTGCCAATAATAAGATCCTGATCCTGGATGAGGCAACCTCCTCTGTAGATACCAGAACCGAAGTGCGTATCCAGAAAGCCATGGACAATCTGATGAAGGGCAGAACCAGCTTTGTGATCGCACACAGACTTTCTACCATCAAGGATGCAGACCTGATCCTGGTTATGAAAGACGGTGACATTATAGAGCAGGGAAATCATGAAGAGCTTCTGGCTAAGAAAGGCTTCTATGCAGACCTGTATAACAGTCAGTTTGAGAATAAGGCAACTGCCTGAAATAGAAAATTACAGTATGGAAATCATGATATAAATCATGGTGTAAATCTATGGCAATTTCTGAAAAAATGAAATTACTGTAAGAAAGAAATGTATTATAAATCCCTCAGGGTATTTGTGAAAGAGAATATATCCGGCAGATATAGAATCGCACAGATACTGGATGAGGGATTTTTATTATTGTTTACTGCAGCTTCTTATGGATGCATAGAAACAGATGAATCGAGATATACCGTGCAAATTTACGTCTTTTCTGTAAGAGGGGAATATGTTATAATTAAAAACCAATCTACGAAAATTGATATATTTTGTTACTGTTCACTGGTAATATCCCGCGAGGTGTTTTTTGTGAGCGAAGGTCACA
>OIYE01001255.1_pt1 | contig 14141 bp, 11 predicted proteins | sample 1588091 | NCBI WGS metagenome assembly OIYE01 (sample SAMN03283265) | human gut metagenome | biome: human-associated habitat; material: feces | host: Homo sapiens | place: USA | collected 2013 | reverse complement strand
GCCCCTTTTTTATAAAACGTAAGTTTTTTATTGAATAATATCTTCTCCGGAAGCTTCAAGTGCCGCTAAAAGCGGTTTTAAGTTTGCATCAAATGCAAAAACCTTAACCTTATTCGGCGCTGATTTCACCATTGCAGAAAGCTTAATTGCCTTTGTTCCGGCTTTTACATCAACCATGTTGATGCCAACCAGTTGGCTTCCGTTATACGCCGCAATGTAAAGAGTTGCGTCTGCCGTTAAGTCCAGCTGCGACGATGCAAAGGAAACGATTCTGTTATCCCTGTCGTACCGCACTTCGGAAATATCCGATACCCATGTAATTTTTGTCATATTCATGCGGACTGCTTGAGCAGAAGGAGCAGATGCATAGATTGTTAACGTGTGCATTCCCTCTGTTAAAAATGCGTAGTCAAGATATATGTTTTCTACAATTTTGTCTCCGCCTTCTCCAATGTATGCAAATTCTGTTTCGCTGGTTTTAATGCCTCCGTCAATGGAATAGCTGCTCATCTGGGTTGCCCCGTCTGGGCCGCATCCAAAATTGGAAATTTTATAAAATCCGCTTTCTGCAACATTAAACTCATAAGTTACTGCAACCTCTCCCATAAACACAATGTTATTATACAATTCGTCACCCTTATAGGTAGAACCCTGATGCACCTGTGCAGGCAAGCTCCAGTAAGGCGGAATGTTAATTGTTTTATAATCCCATGTGCCAAGCTGAATCGGCGCTGTGCTGCTGACCGTTTTGTCCAAGCGTCTTAAATAAATTTCATCTACCTTATGCGTAACGGCTTCGTTGTCTACATCATGGAAAACAATTTTAATCTTATGCATCCCTTTTGTCAGACTGATATTGGTTGCAGCATTCTTTAACATCACGTTATTTTTTGAATTGTTTACACACGATTTATCTTCCGTGTTTAAATATTGGCTATCTGTGTAGTCGACGTCGTCAACATAAACGGTAAATCCTGTCTGTGGAGATTTTGCTTTCATGCGGACCATATAAGTTCCGTCTGCCACCACATTTACATCAAATTCCACAAACTGCTCTGCTGTAAAAGATGCGCTGCCTGCCGCATCGGGCGTTACGCCCTCGGAAATGGTCGACGCACGAAGGAATGAAAGCATGGTATTTCCATTTTCGTTTGACGTGATAACCGTTTCAACCACACTAAACGATTTAAATTTTATTCCTTCTGATTTCGAGGTAATTACAATTTCACTTTCACCTTCAGGCAAAACAATAGTTCCACCGCTTACCTCTCCATTTTTTCCGCCCACTAAAATCTTTTCGTAAAGTGTTTCACCAATTTTAATGTCTAAAGCCGCGTCAGATACAGCTGAAGTATCTACGGCCAGCTTTAATTCATATTCATTTTTGCCTTGGGGGTCTGTATAGGAATTGTTCAGCTTAAAGGACACGGTGTCGCCTGCGTTTAAAACGCGGAATTCCCCCTCCATGCTCGCTTCTGAGTTCATGCCCGACTGCATCACCGTTGCCGAGCCGCCGGAAAATTCATATACAGGGTCGCCCTCCAATTTTTCGGTCGTAAAGCGATATAGGTATATGCCGCCAACCGTACCGGCAAGCTTAATTGTGTGCCGTCCTCCTGTGAGGTAAACTGCATTGTAGGTATATGCCAAGTCCGGCTGGTCACCGGTAAAAGAATAGGTAACCGAGTCAACTAAGTTATCGTCAGCATAAAGCGCCAGCATACCGTTAGATTTATAGGTGTTAATTAAAACGCCGAATTGATACCAGCCGGTCTGTGCAACGTCTACTGTATAGCCTACGGTTGCCCCCTGAGATAAGTGAATCGGAAAATATTTCTGTGCAGGTGTAATTTTACTTGAGAAATAGTCGCCGATTACCGGATAGTCCAATAAAACATGCTCGGTTTTGCCTGAACCGAACTGCTGTGAGCAGTGGGCATCTGTCAGCGCGTTTACATATGAAAAGTCTGCAACAGCAATTGCCTGCTTGCCTCCAGTAAGAGGCAAATCCAAACGGCGGATATCGATGTATTCCACATCACAGTCCTTTGAAACTGCCAGCGTGAACTCTACGCTGCCGTCCGGAACGGTAAAGATGGTGCCTTTGGCATCGCCAACCCTCTCATAAGAAAAACCCTTATTTTTGCTATCGGTGTTGGTTGCCGCCGCAACACTGACATGAGATGCTTCTACACCGCTCTGGCTGAACGTTACATCATAAACACATTCCGAGCCATAAAATTCAACCGGTTTTTTTACAAATACTGCATAGGTGCCGCCAATTAAATCCAAAGTCTTGGTTACAGAAAGGCCGTCGGTGCTGTTTAGCGTTGCACCGTTGTCATTTTTAGCAAATTCAATTCTGGTGAGGTTATCGTCGACCTTAACCACCTTATTAGGGTCTACCTGCTCCGCCGTTATGTAATAAACATATGCGCCGCAGCTGGAATTGTTTGCAAGCTGCAGGGTATGGATGCCTTCCGAAAGATAAACAGTTCTTGACGGAATGAGCTTATCCGGTGTTTCGTTGGATTCTTTGATGTAAGAAAGGTCAGAAACCGTTTTCCCGTCTACATTAACCGTTAGCGTTGTGGTTGTAGGATATGTTTTAGTCCATAAATTTAGAAAAGCAGAAATCTGATAATATCCTGCTGTTTTCACATCCAGCTCATACTGCGCGTCGCAGCCGTTTTTGATATGAATGAACCTGTATTTTCTATAACTGTCCGTTGTGGACTGGTCGAATATGCTGTCGTCTAAATAGTTTCCCACCAGCGTATATTCTTCCGGCGGCGGTGTTTGTTTATAACCGAACGCAACCTGTTCGTTTACATGCATAGGGTCTAAGTTCCCGCCGTTAAAATCGAACGGTGAAATTACATTCTTTTCCTCTGCGATTTGAAGGCGCGTATCGCGCAGCTCAATATAATAAAAGTTAGTTTCTGTTTCAGCTGTTAAATCTAATTTCCAAGTTCCTTCTGTTAAAGCAACGCTCATAGCAATGTTGTTGCCAACACGTTCTACCGGACAGTTAACATGCTCTTCAACGCCGTCGCTCAGCGTGTAATCAAGTACCTGCCCGTCTGGCTCTGCATCCTGATAAAATTTAAGGGACAAAGGAATTCCCTTGTCATATTTGCCTTCTGCGTCTGCTTTCAGCGCCTTGCCCAAAATAACATAATACTCGCCGTCTGCCGGCACATTGAATTCATAGGTGCGGGCAACACCGGCTGCAGCCTCGAGGTGTTCCGCGGCATTTTCAATCCGAATCATGTTGTTTGTGCCTGTTTTAACCGTATATTCGCCTTCGGCAAAAACTGTCATCATGCCACAAACCGATAGCACCATTGCAAGGCTTAACAGCAATGCAATGACTTTTGATGTTCTCTTCATTTTTTACTCTCCCCTTTATTTTATAATTTGATATTCCCTCATTGTTATTATATCACTTAGGGAATTTTTGTCAAGTGTTCACATGAAATGATTTTATTTTTTGTTATTTTTGCACAAAATTATGATGATTTTCCCGTCAATTAGACAAATAAAAAAGAGGCGTGAAAACGAATGTTTTCACGCCTTAGATTAAATTTCTTCTTTTATATAGGGCTTCACACCGTCCGGCCTGGTGAAATCAATAATTTTTCTAGGACATTTGCTCGCGCAAATTCCGCAGTTCACGCAAAGGTCATAGTCAATGCGGGCCACGTTATCCGTAACCTTAATTGCGTTCTTCGGGCAGCTCTTTTCACAAATGCGGCAGCCCAAACAGCCTGCCGAGCAAATGTTTTTTAGGCTCGCTCCCTTGTCGTGCGACTTACATTTTACAAACGTCCGCTGTTTTAACTCCACAAGCTCAATCACGTGCTGGGGACAGATGTCCACACACATGCCGCAGGCCGTGCACTTATCCCTGTCCACCACCGCAACATTGTCCACCACATGAATGGCGTCGAACTGACACACATCTGCACAGCTGCCGTAGCCAATGCAGCCAAAGCTGCAGGCCTTGTCTCCCCCGCCGTAGCGGGATGCGGCAATGCAGTCTGTTATGCCTTCATATTCGCAGTGCAAAACCGCGCTGTTGCAATTTCCGCTGCACATAACCATGGCCACTTTCGGGTCCTCCGCCCCAGTGGAAACGCCTAAAATGGCGGCAATGCGGTCTTTGCTCTCTGCCTTCGTGCTGGGGCAGTCGCTTAAATTTGCTCTGCCTGCGCACAGCGCCTCGGCAAAGGCCCCGCAGCCGGCATAGCCGCAGCCGCCGCAGTTTGCGCCGGCCAAAAGGTCAGACACCTTTTCCACCCGTTCGTCTTTTTCCACTTTAAAGGCTTTTGCGGCCACACCCAGCAAAATGCCGAACGCCGCGCCCATAATTCCTAATATGAAAACCGGTTGAATCATTGCTCCCAATATTGACCCCTCCCTTAAAAGCTCATGCCGGAAAATCCCAAAAATGCCATTGCAATCAGACCTGCTGTGACAAGCGCAATGGGAAATCCCTGCAGAGGCTTTGGAATATCTGCCGTTTCTAACCGTTCGCGCACGCCTGCAAACAACACAATTGCAAGCATGAACGAAAGTCCCGCTGAAAAGCTGTAAACTAAGGTGTACACAAAGTCGTAGCCCTCCTGCACGTTTAAGAGCGCAACGCCCAAAACTGCGCAGTTGGTGGTGATTAAGGGAAGATAGATTCCCAATGCGCTGTAAAGCGCCGGTGAAAACCGCTGAATTGCCATTTCAACCACCTGCACCAGCACGGCGATTACTAAAATAAACGCCACGGTCTGCATATACTCAATTTGAAAATGCACCAACAACTTTTGAATGAAATAGGTTGCGGCAGAGGCCACTGTCATAACAAAGGTTACGGCAACGCTCATGCCCACAGCGGTTCCAACTTTTTTTGAAACACCCAGAAACGGGCAAATGCCTAAAAACTTTACCAAAACATAGTTGTTTGCCAAAATTGTTGTAAGGGAAAGGAGTACCAGCTTTGTTAACAGTTCCATTTATTTGCCGCCCCCTTCTTTATTCTTGTTTGAAATGAGATTAATCACCGCTAAAATCACACCCAGCATAAGAAACGCCCCCGGCGGCAAAATCATAATGGTTGCCGGCTGAAATCCCTCGCCGAACAGATGAATTCCAAAAAATGTGCCGTTGCCCAAAATTTCGCGGAAGGAGCTTAAAATGACCAGCGCCAGCGTAAAGCCTAAGCCCATTCCAATTCCGTCCAAAGCGGATTTGCCCACGCTGTTTTTCGAGGCAAATGCTTCGGCCCGGCCCAAAATGATGCAGTTTACCACAATGAGCGGAATGAAAATGCCCAATGATTTTGAAATTGCCGGTGCAAATGCATTTAATGCCATTTCCACTGCCGTTACGCAGCCGGCAATGACGATAATGTATGCCGCAATGCGGACTTTGTTGGGAATGAAGTTTCGCAAAAGCGAGATTATGATGTTAGATGCAACCAAAACCACCGTGGTGGAAAGACCCATGCCAATGCCGTTGATTACGCTGGTGGTAACGGCCAGGGTGGCGCACATTCCTAAAAACTGGACAAAAATTGGGTTTTCTTTTAAAAGCCCTTTGGTCAGCTCTTTTATGTTGCCCATGTCACACACCCCCGTTCAATTTTTTCACAGCATCAACCGCCGCGTTCACACCGTTTTTCACCGCGTTGCTGGTAATGGTTGCGCCGGAAATCGCCACAATTTCGTTATTCTTTGGCGTACCGTTTTTAATAACAGACAGCGGCTCGACGGTTTTTTTACCTGTAAACTGAGAAGAAAATCCGCTTTCCGCCGCTTTTGCGCCCAAGCCTGCCGTTTCAGAATGGGAGACCACTTTCATGCCGGAAACGGTGCCGTCGTTTAAAATACCCACCATAATGTCCAGCTCGCCGCCGTATCCGGAAGGGGTGACGTTTACGCACCAGCCAACCGGGCTGCCGCCGGAATCTTTTCCCGCGAAAACAGCTTTTACCAGCCCTGTGTCATCTGTGAATTCCGTCTCGTTAAATTCCGCGGCTGCGGGCAATACCTCCTGCTTTGCCGCGTTTTGTTCTTTTATGGTGTTTTCTTTTATTTTGTCCTTTGTAACTGAATTTGTAAATGCCAGCAGCAGCGCCACCACTAAGGAGATAACCAGCAGCACAGCCGAAAGGACAACGGGATTTTCGTTTTTCTGCATGCCTTACCGTCTCCTTTCCGTTCGTGCGCCAAAGGTTTTTGGCTGCGTCCACCTGTCAATCAGCGGGGTTGCCACGTTCATTAACAGAATTGAATAACTCACACCCTCGGGATAGCCGCCGAACCGCCGGATTACAAAGGTCAAAATTCCACAGCCCAGCCCCATAATGAGCTGCCCGTTTTTCGTTATCGGGGAGGTTACATAGTCTGTCGCCATAAAAATTGCGCCCAGCATCAGTCCGCCGCCCAAAATGTTGTATAACATGCTGTCAACGTTCGTCAGGCCCTGGCTGGGGAACACAAAGGTTAAAACCGCCACGGTTAAAATATATGTAACAGGAATCCTAAGACTGATAACATTCCGAAACACCAGATATGCCCCGCCCAAAAGCAGTGCAATGGCTGAGGTTTCGCCGATACAGCCGCCGATATTTCCGATAAACAAATCGGAAACCGGGGGCAGCGTGCCTGCCGCCGGGCTTTTTAAAATTGCCAGCGGGGTTGCCGAACTCACCACGTCGGCAACATTGAATCCTGTGGAAAACGGCGCGGCCCATTTTGTCATCAGCACCGGCCAGGAGGCCAAAAGAAACGCACGTCCTGCTAAAGCAGGGTTAATAAAGTTGTTGCCCACGCCGCCAAAAAACTGTTTTGCAATGATAATTGCCACAAATGCGCCAATGAGCGGAATCCACCACGGAACGGCAACCGGCAGGTTAAACGCCAAAAGCATTCCCGTTACCACCGCAGTTCCGTCAGAAATGGTAACTTCCTTTTTTGTAATTTTCTGCCACAAAAACTCAAAGCCCACGCAGAAAATGACTGACAGCGCCGTTATAAAAGCAGCACGGACGCCGAAGTAAATGACAGAACAGACCAGCGCAGGAAGGAGCGCAATGCAAACATCACGCATGATGGAGGCCGTTGTTACGTTGGAACGGATATGCGGCGACGATGACACCGTTTTAAAGTGATCCATTTTTTTCTGCCTCCTTTGCCTTTTCTTTTGCCCTGCGGGCGGTTATTCTCTGCTTGCCCATTCGGATAGACTGCACCAGATACCGTTTTGACGGACAGACATAGGTGCAGCTTCCGCATTCCATGCAGTTTAAGATGTTCATTTTTATCAGTGTGTCCAAATCGTTTTTCCGACTGTATAAGTCCAGCGTTGTGGGCATGAGGCGCATAGGACAGGCCGCAACGCATCTGCCGCAGCGTATGCACGCGCTCTCCTTGTCTATGTGTGCCTGGCGCTCTGAGAACACCAACAGGCCGGAGGTACCTTTCACCACAGGAACGTCCAGCGATGCGCTGGCAATGCCCATCATGGGGCCGCCCATAATAATTTTGTGGGGGTCTTTTATAAATCCGCCTGCCGCGTCTGTCAGCTTGCGGAACGGTGTTCCGATTCTTGCATAAATGTTAGACGGGGTTTTCACCGCATCTCCCGCCACCGTAACAATCCGCCTGTGCAGGGCAATCCCCTGGCTTAACGCGCGGTAGATTTCCGCCACCGTTCCGATGTTGATGACAATACAGCCCACATCCATAGGCAGAGCGCCCATGGGAACTTCTTTTCCGGTGACGGCGTTGATAATTTGCTTTTCCGAGCCCTGGGGATATTTTTGTTTCAGCTCTAACACGTTTACACCAGGCGTTGCGCTTGCCTTTTCGCACATTTTTGCAATGGCGTCTTTTGCATTGTCCTCAATTCCGATAAAACACTCGTTTAAATCAAGCAGGCGCATAAGGTATTTTAAACCGCCCATTACATCGTCCGGCATTTCCAGCATAACACGCCTGTCCGACGTTAAATAGGGTTCGCACTCCGCCCCGTTTACAATGAGATGTGTAATTTTTTTATCCGGCGGGGGGGATAGCTTTACATGGGTGGGAAATCCTGCGCCGCCCATGCCCACAATGCCCGCCTCGCGAATTATGCGCCGCATTTCTTCCGGCGACATATTGTCGGGGTTTTTGTTCGTTAACGGCTCCGCCGGGGTATCCTGCCCGTCGTTTTCAATCACAATTGTGGGCACCTTGGTGTTGGTGTGGTTTAAGTAAAGGCCAATGTCCTTCACGCGGCCGGAAACCGACGCGTGGAGAGGCGCAGACATGTAGCTTTTCGTGTCTGCTATCTTCTGCATTCTCAAAACCGTGTCCCCCACCTTAACGGTTGGCGTCAGGGGCGCGCCAATGTGCTGCCCCAGCGGGAAATATAAAAGTTCGGGCGGCTTAAGCTCCATCAGTGGCATTCTTTCTGTTCCAGACTTGTTGCCAGCCGGATGGATTCCGCCCGAAAAGGTTAATTGCTTCATTCCGTTACTTCCTTTCCGCAGCTTTTATGTATCATTGCTAAATTCCTTTTTCATCATACCATAATCCTATGCAAAAATCAAATAAAAAAGCCAAACTTTTTCACTTTTTCTGTTTCTTTATTTTGAAACAAAAATTGTTAAAAATTCGACAAGTTATAAAAAAAGCGGGGATTCTGCTCCCCGCTTTTCCTTAAAGTTTTGTAAGCCGTTTATTCATAATCCGCATGGCGTTTAAAATGGCGATTACCGCCACGCCCACATCTGCAAATACCGCCGCCCACATGTTGGCAAATCCAAAAGCGCTTAAAATTAATACCGCAAATTTTACGCCGATTGCCAGCACCACATTTTGTTTTACAATTGCCACCGTTTTGCCCGCAAGCTTTATGGCGGCGGGAATTTTCATTAAATTATCGTCGGTTAAAACAATGTCTGAGGCTTCTATGGCGGCGTCTGACCCCAGCGCCCCCATGGAGATGGCAACGTCTGCCATGGCCAGCACCGGCGCGTCGTTAATGCCGTCGCCTACAAAAATCACCTTGCCGTTTGTTTCCGATATTATTTTGCTCATCAAGGCAACTTTATCCTGGGGTAATAGCTCAGCATGATATTCCGAAATGCCAATTTCTACTGCCGCGGCCTTTGCGGCGTTTTCCCGGTCGCCGGTAAGCATTACCGTTTTGTGAATTCCTAAGTCGTTTAACCGCTGAACCAGTTCTTTTGCGTTGTCCTTCACTTTGTCTGCAACCGCAATGCTGCCTAAGAACTGCCCGTCTTGAGCAACGTAAATTACCGTTCCTACAGCGCTGCTTTCTTTATATTCAATTTTATATTCTTCCATTAACTTTTTGTTTCCGGCTAAAACCTGTTTGCCGTTGATTTTAGCCGAAACGCCCCTGCCCGCCAGTTCTGCCACGTCCTCTGCCTGCAAAAGTTCCCCTGCATAGGCCTCTTTCACAGCGGCAGACACCGGGTGGTTTGAAAAGCTTTCGGCAGATGCCGCAATTTTTAACAGCTCCTCCTTTTGGATACCCTCAGGGTTCACTTCGGTGACAAAAAAACCGCCGGACGTAAGGGTACCGGTTTTGTCAAACACAATGGCACGGCATTTTTTTAATGCTTCCAGATAGTTTGATCCCTTAATTAATATCCCCATGGAGGACGCACGGCCCAGTCCGCCGAAAAAGGACAGCGGCACAGAGATAACCAGTGCACAGGGACAAGATACCACCAAAAAGGTGAGCGCGCGCGCAAGCCACATGGTGAAGCTGCCGCCAAGTACCGGCGGCACAATTGCTAAAAGCACTGCGCAGGCCACAACCACAGGGGTGTAGATAACTGCAAACCGGTGAATGAAGCTTTCATATTGGCTCTTCCGTTCACTGGTTGCTTCCACCAGCTCTAAAATCTTGGAAACCGCCGAGTTTTGAAACTCACACAGGGCGCGGGCCTTTAAAACGCCGTTTAAGTTTACACTGCCGCTGATGAGTTTGTCGCCCTCCCCAGCCGGGGCCAAGGCCGTTTCGCCTGTAATGGCCCTGGTGTCGATGTCAGATTGGCCCTCAACCACACAGCAATCCACAGGGATTTTTTCGCCCGGCTTTATTAAAATCATATCTCCTGCCAAAACCTCCGACGGGTCAACACTGACAAATTCGCCCTCCCGCAGCACATTTGCATGCTCAGGACAAATGTCCATTAAATCGGAAATAGACTTGCGGCTTTTGGAAACTGCAAGGCTTTGAAAAAGCTCTCCCACCTGGTAGAACATGATAACCGCGGCGCCCTCAGAAAATTCGCCGATGCAGAACGCGCCAATGGTTGCAATGGACATTAAAAAGTTTTCGTCCAGCATATTGCCGCGGGCAATGTTCTTTGCCGCCCGCAGCACAACCTCGCCGCCGCAAACGAAAAAGGCCAGCGCAGTGAGCGCAAATTTAACCGGTACGTTTTGAACGAACAGCGAGGGAATGAACAGTGCTAATGCTATGATTATTTTTCCCAATAGACGTTTTTGTTTTTTCGTCATGCGCTGCAACCTCTCCTTTCCATTTAAACGCCCTTGATGGTGCAGTCGGGCTCAATTTTAGAAACCGCTTTCGCCGCTTTTTTCATAATGGCAGAAAACGCTTCCTCGGGCGCCTCCACCGTTATGTTAGACTTTAAAAAATTGACTGTGGCTTTTTCCACCCCGTCAATTTTAGACACAGCGTCTTCAATTTTTGCCGCGCAGTGCGCGCAGTCTAAATCCTCTAAAAGAAATGTTTTTTTCACAATTACCACCCTTTCACTTTTTTTATTCTTCAATATGCTCCATACCCATTCCAATAATGGTTCTCACGTGGTCGTCGGCCAGGGAATAAAACACCGTTTTGCCGTCCCGCCGATATTTCACCAGGCTGGAGGTTTTCAGCACCCGAAGCTGGTGCGAAATGGCCGACATGCTCATGTTTAAAAGCTGTGCAATGTCGAACACGCACATTTCCGACTCGAACAGTACATATAATATTTTAATTCTGGTGGTGTCGCCAAAAACCTTGTAAAGCTCCGCCAAATCGTAGAGCAGCTCCTCCTCCGGCATGTTGTTTTTCACCTTTTCCACCGTGTCGTTGTGCGCGTGCATAAAGTCTTGATTTTCCAGTTCCTTTTCGTTTTCCATTTTCATCACCTCAACACTTGCTCATTTGTTCAATTGTTATTATATACGATATTCTATGATTTGTCAAGTATTTTATTTACTTTTTTTAAAATTTGTGATATATTTTTTTTAAATTATTCAGGAGGAGCGGTGAGAAATGGAATTTTCAAACTTAAATAACAACGAATTTTGGAAAAAGGTGCGGGAGTGTGACGACTATCAGTTTTTGCGGGAGGAACTGACTGCGTTATATAAAAAAAACTGCACCGGTGAGCTTTCGCTTTTAACCTATTCAGACTACTGCATTTTTTTTGAAACGGGCAGCAGAAAAGAGTATGAAGAAGGATATTTCCTGCGCCGCAGACGGCTGGACATTTTGGCGGTGCTGTGCAAAATCTATCCTGACAATGAAACATATTTTAAACAGTTAGAAAACACCATTTGGGCGGTTTTGGACGAATATTCCTGGGCACTGCCTGCCCACGTTCCAGACAGAAACAGCTATGTGCCGGAGTTTATTGACCTGTTCGCGGCGGAAACGGGTTATTGCCTAAGTGAAATGAAATCCATGTTCTCCGGCCGGCTTTCTCCGCTAATGGTTAGCCGCATTACCTTTGAGCTTGACCGGCGGATTATAAAATCCTTTTATGCCGGCCGGTATTGGTGGGAGTCGTTTCCAAACAACTGGGCGGCGGTGTGCGCCGGCAGCGTAGGCATTACGTTCCTGTATGAGCGGCCGGAGCTTTTTTACGCGGTTAAGCCGCGGATTGACGGGGCCATGAAGACGTTTCTTTCCAGCTACAAGTCCGACGGGGTGTGCCGCGAAGGGCTTGGTTACTGGAACTATGGGTTTGGATATTTCTGCTACTATGCCGCCCACCTGCGGACATTTTCTGACGGAACAGATAATTTGCTTGCGCTTCCGCAGGTAAAAACCATTGCAAAATTTCAGCAGCAGATGTTTTTAAAGGGCAGTGTGACGGTAAGCTTTGCAGACGGCGCGGATAACAGCAGCTATATTCTGGGGCTGACACACTTTTTAAAAGCGGAATTCGGCAACGATTTTATCATTCCGAAAAAAGTAAACCACAGCATTTTAGACACCTGCGGCAGATGGGGAGCGTTTTCTTTTTCGTTCCTGTTTTACAACAAAAAATTTATTTCAGGCGAAAGCGCAGGTTCGTGTTTATTTGCCGACTCTGCCTGGTTCACAATGCGAAACAAAACTTATGCCTTTGCCGCAAAAGGCGGCACCAACGACGAGCCCCACAACCACAACGACCTGGGCAGCTTTATTCTTGCAGACGAAAGCGGCCAGCTTGTTTGCGACTTGGGCTGCGGGGAATATACCCGGCAATATTTTGAGCCCGATACCCGGTATTCCATTTTGTGCAACTCTTCACTGGGTCACGGCGTTCCCATTATAGGCGGCGAAGCCCAGCGGGAAGGCGCAGAATTTTTCGCCGCGCTTTGCAAAACGGAAAATGGAATTTGCATTGATTTGACACACGCCTATCAAACAGACGCAATCAAACACATAAAACGATGCTTTGGTTTTTCAGAAAACGCGGTTATGCTGAACGACGAATTTTCGTTTTACCGCCCTGTTCCCGTTACGGAACGGTTTGTTTCGAGGATCAAGCCGGAAATAAAGGAAAACACGGTTCAAATCGGGAATTTGCGAATCACTGCTGAAACCGGCACGCCAACAGTTACAACGCAGCGGCATCTTGAGCACGGAGGCGGCGGCAGTGCTACGGTTTATCTCATCGACTTCGCGCTTCCTCCGCAAACCGGCTTTATGTTTCAGGCAGAATTTGCGTTTTCATATTGACAAGCAAAGGGTTATCTTGTATAATGAAACTATCAAAAACAGAAATGGGTGAAACAATGCAGAACTAATCTAATTTTTCTATGTGACAAGGGCTTTGCAACAGGGCAAAGCTTATGTTTGTTGCCGAAAGATTGGATTATGCCTGCGCCTTGCCCAAAAGGGGCTTTTTATCTGTGCATTTATCTGCTTTCGGCAATGCCGAAAGCAGATTTTTTGTTAAAGGAGGATTGACAATGCTGCAGATAAAAAATCTTACCATTACCCATAAAAAAGACCTGCGGGAAATCATAAACGGATTTGCGTTTACCTTAAATCAGGGGGATAAAGCTGTAATTATCGGTGAGGAGGGAAACGGGAAATCAACGCTGTTAAAGCTGATTTACGACGAACGTCTGGTATCCGATTATGCAGAATTTTCGGGAGAAATTATCAAAAATAATCTGGTGCTGGGCTATCTGGCCCAGGAACTGGAGACAGAGGAAAGCAGGAAAACGGTGTATGAATATCTGTGCTCCCTGCCGGCGTTTTTCGATCAAACGCCTAAGGAATTAGCAGACATCGCCTTTTTGCTGGGCTTAAAACCTGCGTTCTTCTATTCAGACCAGAAAATTAACACCCTTTCCGGCGGTGAAACGGTAAAGCTTCAGCTGGCGAAAATTCTTATTTTAAAGCCGGACGTTTTACTGCTGGACGAACCCTCCAACGACATTGACATGGATACGCTGGCATGGCTGGAGCAGTTCATTTTAGAAAGCAAAATTCCGGTTCTGTTTGTGTCGCACGACGAAACGCTCATTGAGCGGACGGCAAACGCAGTCATTCACATTGAGCAAATCCGGAGGAAAACCGTGTCTCGCTGGACTGTTGCAAAAACGTCCTACGCACAGTATATTGAGGAGCGAACGGCAAAGTTTTCTCATCAGGAGCAGGTGGCAAAAAAAGAACAAAGCGACTATGAAAAACAGCAGGAGCGGTTTTTAAAAATCCAGTCTAAGGTGGAGCATCAGCAAAACGCAATATCCCGCGGCGACCCCCACGGCGGCAGGCTTTTAAAAAAGAAAATGAAAGCGGTAAAATCGTTGGAACACCGCTTTTCAAAGGAGTATGAAAACAGAACAAAGCTTCCTGAGTCGGAGGAGGCAATTATGGCAAGCTTC
>OIYE01001239.1_pt1 | contig 14410 bp, 9 predicted proteins | sample 1588091 | NCBI WGS metagenome assembly OIYE01 (sample SAMN03283265) | human gut metagenome | biome: human-associated habitat; material: feces | host: Homo sapiens | place: USA | collected 2013 | reverse complement strand
GCGGCTTCAATATGGAGTCCATCAAGAGCCGGCCCATGCCTCATGTGCCGTTTGAGTATTATTTTTACGTCGAGCTGGTGGGCGACCCCACAGCCGACGAGACCGCCGCGCTGCTGCGCGAGCTGAATCATGTCTGCCGCACGGTACGGCTGTTAGGAGTGTATACGAAATGAGCGATTTCATTGGGACAAAGCTCACCATGAATCTGGGCGAGCGCAGTTATGATATCATCCTGAAAAACGGTGCACTGGAAAACCTGTACCAGTTTGCCCGGCTGGACCGCAAGGTGGCCGTTGTCACCGACAGCGGTGTGCCTGCCGAGTATGCCCAGCGCGTGGCCGACCAGTGCCGGGAATCCACCATCATCACGGTGCCGCAGGGCGAGGCCAGCAAGAGCTTCAAGATCCTGGAAACGGTGCTCCGGCAGATGCTGGAATTCAACATGGGCCGCGGCGACCTGGTGGTGGCCGTGGGCGGCGGCGTGGTCGGTGATCTGGCCGGATTTGCCGCTGCCACCTACATGCGGGGCATCGATTTTATCAACTGCCCCACCACCACCCTTTCCATGATCGATTCCTCCATCGGCGGCAAGACCGCTGTGGATCTGGGGGATACCAAAAACATCGTGGGCGCGTTCTGGCAGCCCAAGCTGGTCATCGTGGACCCGGCCACCCTTTCCACCCTGCCCCGCCGCCACTACATCAACGGTCTGGCGGAGGCGGTCAAGGCGGGCCTGCTGGCGGACCCCGAGCTGTTCGCCATCTTTGAAAAAGGCGATATCGACACCCAGATCAGCGAGATCATCTACCGCAGCCTGCGGTTCAAGAAGAACGTTGTGGAGCAGGATGAGACCGAGCGCGGGATGCGCAAGGCCCTGAACTTCGGCCACACCATCGGCCACGGCATCGAGGCCGTCAAGGGCATCAAGGGCCGCCGCACCGTGGGCCTGTTCCACGGCGAGTGCGTGGCGCTGGGCATGCTGCCCATGATCGAATCCAAGGCGCTGCAGAAGCGGGTGCGGGCGGTCTACCGCCGCATCGGCCTGCCCACCCGCACCACCTATAACAAGGAAAAGGTGCTGGCCGAGATGCTGCACGATAAAAAGGCCCAGGGCGGCCAGATCACGGTGATCAAGGTGCCGGGTCTGGGCTGCTGGCGGGCCGAGACCATCCCCGTGGAGGGCCTGCGCCCCCTGCTGGGTGTGGAGGAGTAAGCCATGAAAAACACCTTTGGCAGTGACCTTTCGCTGACCATTTTTGGCGAGAGCCACGGCAGGGCCATCGGAGCGGTGCTGGACGGCATGGCGGCGGGCGTGCCTGTGGAGGAAGCCTTTCTTGCTGCCTGCATGGATAAGCGCCGTGCCCGGGGCGACGGCCTTTCCACCCCCCGTGTGGAGGGGGATGCGGTGCAGTTTTTGTCCGGCGTGGTCAACGGCCGCACCACCGGCACCGCCATTGCCCTGATGATCGAAAACCAGAACACCCGCAGCGGCGACTATGCCAAAACGGCTGACCTGCTGCGGCCCGGCCACGCGGATTACACCGCCTACGCCAAGTACCACGGCTATCAGGATGCCCGGGGCGGCGGCCACTTTTCGGGCCGCGTCACCGCCGCGCTGGTGGCGGGCGGTGCTCTGGTGCTGGGAGCCCTGAACCGGGCCGGGATCGAGATCGTGACGCACATCGGGCGGTGTGCCGGGATCAGCGATGCCCCCTTTGCGCTGGATGATCCCGCCGCGCTGGCGGCGCAGGCCGAGGCACTGCTGAACAAGTCCGGGGGCTTTGCCCTGCTGGACGGCAGTGTGGAGGAACCCATGAAAGCTGCCATCCGTGCCGCCGGTGCCGAGGGCGACAGTGTGGGCGGTGTGCTGGAGACCGCCATTCTGGGCCTGCCCGCAGGCGTGGGTGAACCCTATTTCGACAGCGTGGAGAGCAAGCTCGCTCACCTGGCCTTCTCCATCCCGGCGGTCAAGGGTATCGAGTTCGGTTCCGGCTTTGGCTTTGCGGACCAGAAGGGCTCGGAGGCCAACGATGCCTTCCGGATGCAGGGGGAGCGCATCGTCACCGCCACCAACCACAATGCGGGCCTGAACGGCGGCATCTCCAACGGGATGCCCGTGGTGTTCCGCACGGCGGTCAAGCCTACCCCCAGCATCTACAAAACGCAGGACACGGTGGATTATATGGCAAAGAAGGACGCGGAGCTGTCCATTCAGGGCCGCCACGACCCCTGCATCGTGCCCCGGGCCGCCATTGTGCAGACCTGCGCCGCCGCGCTGGCCGTGGGCGACCTGCTCACCGCAAAATACGGCATGGCCTGGATGGAGGACCCCACCGGCTACCGCAAGGAGGTGCTGTAAATGGAATACGGACTCATCGGCGGGCGGCTGGGCCACTCCTACTCCAAGGTCATCCACGAGATGCTCTGCGGCTACCGGTACGACCTGTGCCCCCTGCCCACGGAAGAGGAAGTCCGGGCCTTTCTGACCCGGCGGCAGTTCAGGGCCATCAATGTCACCATCCCCTATAAGCTGGTGGTCATGGAGTACTGCTCCTACATCGACCCCCACGCCAAAGCCATCAACGCCGTGAACACCATCGTCAACAGGAACGGCCTGCTCTACGGCTACAACACCGATTACCCCGGCTTCTCCTACCTGTGCGATGCACACGGGGTGGAGTTCAAGGACAGGACCGTGCTCATTCTGGGCACCGGCGGCACCCACAACACCACCTGGGCCGTGGCCCATGACCGGGGCGCGAAACAGATCTATACCGTCAGCCGCCATCCCGACCCCGAAAAGGGAGAGCTGACTTATGCTCAGGCCCTGACCACCGGGGCGCAGATCATCATCAACACCACGCCGGTGGGCATGTACCCCAATGTGGGCGTGAGCGCCCTGGATATCACCTCCATGCCCGGGCTGGAAGCCGTGATCGATGTCATCTATAATCCCGATAAGACCGAGCTCATCCTCCGGGCCGAGGAGCTGGGGGTGCCCGTTGCCGTCGGCGGTCTGGAAATGCTGGTGGCGCAGGCAGTGTACGCGGCAGAATTTTTCCTCGACCGTAAGTTTGAGGATGCCGGTGCCGAGATCGCCCGTGTAACCAGCGAGCTGCGGCGGGAACAGCTGAACATTGCCCTCATCGGGATGCCCTCCTCGGGCAAATCCACCCTGGGCCGCGCTCTGGCGGAACGGCTGGGCAAGCGATTCGTGGATCTGGACGAGGAGATCGTCAAGGCCGACGGCCGGAGCATCCCGGACATCTTTGCCGCTGAGGGGGAGGCAGGCTTCCGGAAGCTGGAGGCCGCGCAGACCGCCCGCTTTGCCAGGGAGAACCGGCAGGTCATCTCCTGCGGCGGCGGCGTGGTCAAAGACCCGGCAAACCTCCGGGCGCTCCACGCCAACGGCATCGTGCTCTTTATCGACCGGCCGCTGGAAGATCTGCTGGTGGGCGGCGGCAGGCCCCTTTCCACCAGCCCTGAGGCCCTGAAAACCATGGAAGCCCAGCGCCGCCCGCTCTATCTGGCGGCAGCGGATGCTGTGATCCCCAACAAGACCACCCCTGCGGATGCCGTGACGGCGGCAATGGAGGCGCTGGATGAAATTTTTAGTCATTAACGGTCCCAACCTCAACCTGACCCAGTTCACGGAGCCGGGCATGGAGGGGCAGATCGATTTCAATACACTGCTGGATTATATTGAGGCGGGCTGTGCCCAGATGGATGTTCAGGTGGACTTTTTTCAGTCCAACCACGAGGGTGACCTCATCGATGAGATCCAGTCGGCGGCAGGCCGGGCCGATGGCATCATCCTCAACCCGGGCGGCTACGCCTATTACAGCGTGGCCATTCTGGAAGCGCTGCAGGTGTGCGGCGTGCCCGCCGTGGAAGTGATGCTGGCCGACCCCAGCGGCAAGGAGCCCTTCCGCAGCGTGGATGTGGTCTCCTTTGGCTGTCAGGGCCGCTTTGCAGGCGAGGGGGTCAGCGGATATCTCCATGCCTGCGCCTACCTTGTGCAGCTGCTCCGGCTGGATGGCGGCGCGCAGACGCACCTGGTGCAGTAAATGAATAACCTCTCCGTCAATGCTGACGCATTGCCACCTCTCCTAGTAGGAGAGGCCTTGGCATTCAGGAGAAGTTCCCGGTTTTTCCAAGGGCTCCCCTATTAGGGGAGCTGTCGAGCGAAGCGAGACTGAGAGGTTCAGAAAAGGGAAAGGAATCAAAAGAGATGATCATTTCGACCAAAAAAGGCACCCCCAAGGAAGAGCTGGAAAAGATCGTAGACAAATTCGAGAAGCAGGGCCTGGATGTGACCCTGATCACCGGCAAGGATTACAATGTGTTCGGTCTGGTGGGCGATACCACCAAGATCGATGAGCGCGACGTGCTGGCCAACCCCTGGATCGACAACGTCACCCGCGTGTCCGCTCCCTATAAGCGGGCCAACCGCCTGTTCCACCCCGCCGATTCCATCATTGACTGCGGCGGCGTGAAGATCGGCAGGGGCGAGAAGATCGCCGTGATGGCAGGCCCCTGCAGCATCGAGGGCGAGGAGCAGGCACTGCGCATTGCCAACGGCGTAAAGGCGGGCGGTGCAAGCCTGTTTCGCGGCGGCGCTTATAAGCCCCGCACCTCTCCCTACTCCTTCCAGGGTCTGGAGACCGAGGGCATCCTCGATATGGTCAAGGCACGGGAGGCCACCGGAATGCCCATCGTGTCCGAGCTGATGAGCGAGGACCGGATCCCGGAGTTTGAGGAGTATGTGGACGTGGTACAGATCGGTGCCCGCAACATGCAGAATTTCCAGCTGCTCAAGGCCGTGGGCAAGATGCACAAGCCTGTTCTGCTCAAGCGCGGCCTGTGCAACACCATCGAGGAGTGGATCATGTCCGCAGAGTATATCATGGCCGGCGGCAACGAGCAGGTCATTCTCTGCGAGCGGGGCATCCGCACCTTTGAGAAGTACACCCGCAACACCCTCGACCTCTCCGCTGTGCCCATCATCCACGAAAAGACCCATCTGCCCATCATCGTGGACCCCAGCCACGCCACCGGCAAGGCCAATCTGGTTGAGCCGATGATGATCGCCGCTGTGGCCGCCGGTGCCGACGGTCTGGAGGTGGAAGTCCACTATGATCCCCGCCACGCATGGAGCGATGGCGCACAGTGCCTGACCCCGGATGCCTTTGCACAGGCCATGGCAAAGTGCCGTCAGGTCGCATGGGCCATTGGCCGGGATATGTAAAGATGGATGTGGTGGTAAAACGCGCCCGCGCAGTGGCGGGCAGGATCGCCGCGCCGCCCAGCAAAAGCATGGCTCACCGGGCGGTGCTCTGCGCGGCGCTGGCAAAGGGGACCTCCCATCTCCATCATCTTGCTTTCAGCAAGGATATCTCCGCCACGCTGGGCGCGGCGGGCCGACTGTGCGCCCGTGTCACCACCGGTGAAAACGACGCGGTGGTGGAGGGGCTGGGCCGCTTTCTGCCGGTTGATGCCCCCGTGGACTGCTGTGAGAGCGGCAGCACCCTGCGCTTCCTCATCCCGCTGGCCAGCCTGACCGGGCAGGAAGTGACTTTTACAGGCCGTGGGCGGCTGATGGAGCGGCCCCAGTCGGTCTACAAAACGCTGTATCAGCAGCAGGGCCTGCGTTTTGAGCAGGGCGCGGACCGCCTGACTGTGGAAGGTGCCCTGACCCCGGGCGAATACGAGCTGGCGGGCAACGTGTCCAGCCAGTTCATCAGCGGGCTGCTGTTTGCCCTGCCCCTGCTGGGCGGCACCAGCACCCTGCACCTCATCCCGCCTGTGGAGAGCCGGAGCTACATCGATATGACCCGCGCGGTGCAGCACGCCTTTGGCGTGGAAAGCCGCTGGTTGGATGAGAATACGCTGGAAATTCCCGGCGGGCAGCACTATCTTCCCGGTGATTACACCGTGGAGGGCGATTACAGCCAGGCGGCTTTTCCTGCCGTGCTGGGCGCTGTGACCGGCGGGGTGGCCATCACCGGCCTGTCTGAGGAGACCTTGCAGGGCGATGCCGCCATTCTGGAGATCCTCCGGCGGTGCGGTGCAAGATTCACCCGCACCGGGCAGGGCGTGGTGTTTGAAAAGGCCCCGCTCCACGGAACGGACATCGACCTTGCCGACTGCCCCGACCTGGGCCCTGTGCTGATGGTGCTGGGTCTGCTGTGTGAGGGAACCACAGTCATCCGCAACGCCGAACGTCTCCGCATCAAGGAGAGTGACCGCATCGAGGCCATGGAGACCGAGCTGCGGGCCTGCGGCGGGCAGCTGGAGAGCGAGGGCGGCACCATTACCATCCATGGCTGTGCCGACGCGCTCCATGCCCCGGAGCAGCCGCTTTCCGGCCACAACGACCACCGCGTGGTGATGAGCCTTGCGGTGCTGGCGCTGGCCGCCGGGCTGGCCCTGCCCATCAGCGGGGCCGAGGCCGTTGCCAAGAGCTGGCCGGATTTTCTGGAAGCCATCAAGCCTTTGGGCGCGGAGGTGGAACATGTTGGATAAATCAAAGCGTTATCTCATTGTGGGTCTGGGCCTGCTGGGCGGCAAGTACGCCTTGGAGCTGAGCAGGGCCGGGTTCCATGTGGACGGCATTAACCGCAGCGAGGGCCATCTGCAGTATGCCCTCGACCACGGCTATATCGCCAGCGGCAAGACCCACGATTTTGAGGATCTGGTGCGTCAGGCCGATCATATCATCTTTGGCTTGTACCCCACGGCCCTGATCGAGTGGTTCCGGACCTACGGCCACCTGCTGAAGGAGGGCTGCATCTTTACCGATGTGTCGGGCGTAAAGACCGGTCTGGTGGAGCCCATTCAGGCCATGTGCAGGCCGGGCGTGGAGTTCATTGCCAGCCACCCCATGGCGGGCCGTGAGACCTCCAGCGTGGAGCACGCCGCCGAGGTGAATTTTGCCCCGGCCAACTTCATTGTGACCCCCACGGAAAAGAACACCCCGGAGGCCATTCAGTGGGCCAGGGAGCTGGCCGAGGTGCTGGGCTTCAAGCACATCTGCACCCTGACCGTGCAGGAGCATGACAGGATGATCGGCTATGTCAGCCAGCTCTGCCATGCCATCGCCGTCAGCCTGATGTGCGCCAACGACAATACCTCGCTGTGCGAGTACACCGGCGATTCCTTCCGGGACCTGACCCGCATTGCACGCATCAACGATAAGATGTGGGCGGAGCTGTTCCTCTGGAACAAGGAAAACCTCATCTCCGAGATCGACCAGTTCAGCGGGGCGCTGAACGAGATGCGCAACGCCCTTGTGGCCGATGACCGGGAAAAGCTGGAGGAGATGTTCCGCCTGTCCACCCAGCGCCGCGCGGCGTTTGATAAGAAAGCGCCGTAACCTTTTCAGCACACAGCACTGCTGTTTTTTTCCAGCTCCCCTGCTGGGGAGAGCTGGAAGCGAGACTGAGAGGTTTGGCACAACACGAAAAAATGAGGTGTACCGAATGCCCAAACAGGAAGGCCAGAAATCCAAGCTGCTGGCGCTATTGCGCATTTTTGAGCAGCAGACCGATGAAAACCACCTGCTGAACGTGCCGCAGCTGGTGGAGCTGCTGGAGGCGCAGGGCATCCGCTGCGAGCGCAAGAGCGTGTACAGCGATATTGAGGCACTGGGTGCGCTGGGCTATGACATCAAGCTGCGCCGGGGCCGGGGCGGCGGGTATTTCCTTGCCAGCCGCACCTTTGATCTGGCGGAGCTCAAGCTGCTGGTGGATGCTGTGCAGGCAAGCCGGGTGGTATCCGGCACCACGAGCAGGCGGCTGATCCACAAGTTGGAAAAGCTCTGCTCCAACTACGAGGGCAGCCAGCTGCAGCGTCAGGTCTATGTGGAGGGCCGCCCCAAGACCGACAGCAAGAGCCTGCTGTACAGCATCGATGCCCTGCACGAGGCCATCAACAACGGTAAAATGGTGGAGTTCCTCTACAGAAAAGCCGACAGCCGCGAGAAAGAGAAAAGGACCGTCAGCCCGTGGCAGCTGGCCTGGGAGAACGGGTGCTACTACCTCATTGCCTTTGCCGATGAAAAGGGCATCCGCCATTATCGGGTGGACAAGATGAGCGGGGTCCGGGTGCTGGATGCGCCCCGGCGGGGTCAGGAGCAGTTTGCGGGTCTTGACCTGCCTGCCTATCTGCGCAAGCACTTTGGAATGTACGGCGGACCGGAACATCGCGTTACCCTGCGGTGCACCGCGGATCTGGAAGGTGCCATGCGGGAGCGCTTTGGCGCAACGCCCATGTTTTTACCCGAGGAGAATGGCTGCTTCCATTTTGATGTCCCCATCTGCGTCAGTGACCAGTTCTATGGCTGGGTCTGCGGCTTTGGCGGCAAGATAGAAGTGGTTGCCCCACCCGAAGTGCGGCAGGGAATGCGGGAGATGACCGCCCGGCTGGCAGAACAGCATCAATAACAAAAAAAGGACTGCGAAAGCAGTCCTTTTTGCGTGTTTACGGTTCCTTCAATTCCAGATCACTGGGCAGGATCAGATCCAGCGTGGCGGCGGGCTCGGCCACGAGGCGGCGGCTCTGGTGGAAGATGGCCTTTTCCAGTGTGTTGCGGGCAAGGCGGCCATTGCCGGCGGTGCGGGCATCGGATTCCTGCCAGCGGGCATAATAGCCCAGCAGGGGTTCGGTGCAGGCTTCGGCCAGGGTGTAGCCCTTGTTTTTGGCAAGGACCCGGGTGATCTGCAGCAGCTCCACGGCGGTGTAGTCCGGGAACTCGATCCGGTTGGGAAAGCGGCTGGCAAGGCCGCTGTTGGCGGTGAGGAAGGTCTCCATCTCCCTGGTGTAACCCGCCAGAATGACCACCAGCTCATCCCGGTGATCCTCCATTCCCTTCACCAGCGTGTCGATGGCTTCCAGCCCGAAGCTGTCCTGCTCACCGCGGTAGAGGCTGTATGCCTCGTCAATGAAGAGCACGCCACCCAGGGCGCTCTCGATGACGCTGTTGGTCAGGGGGGCGGTGTGGCCGGTGTAGCGGCCCACCAGATCGGCACGAGTCATCTCCACCAGCTGGCCGCCCTTGAGGGCACCGATGGCTTTCAGATACCGTGCCACCAGCCGGGCAATGGTGGTCTTGCCGGTGCCGGGGTTGCCCGTGAAGATCATGTGCATCGAAAGGCTGGCAGTTTTCAGCCCGGCAGCGGCCCGGCGCTGCTGCACCTGCAGGTTGTCGGCCAGACCGAACACATATTCCTTGACCGGGGCAAGGCCCACCAGCTCGTTGATCTCGGCGCGGATGGCATCCAGCGCGCCGGTGTAGGCGGCAGGCAGCAGGTCGAACAGGGGCTGGTCTGCGCCGTTGTTCAGGCGGAACAGCACCCCTTCCGGCCCGGCGGTCAGGGTCACGGTGCCGGTAAGGGTTTCATCGGTCCGCAGGCAATATTCACTCAGGGCGCGGAAGATACGGTCAGTGCACGCGGAAAGGCCTGCCGCACCCTTCTGTGTGGTGCACTGGGCTGCGACATAGTCCCGCACGTCGGCCCCGGCGGAAAGGGTCAGCCCCAGCCGGGTGCGGATCTTCTGGGCCAGCGCGTTGAGCTGCTGTGCGGCAAGGGCGGCCAGATCCTCCCGGGTGTAGGAGGCCGTCTCGCAGACATCCCCCAGTGCCGACACCAGCGCCGCGCCGAATTTGTCAGCCAGTGCCTCCCGGCCCTTGTGGGAGTAGAAGATGAGGTATTTGCCGCAGGGGTCGATGCGGCTGACGGCTCCCGGGGCCAGCGCTGTGCCTGCATCCACAAGGATGCCCTCTTTGTTCACGAGATACCGGCTGGACAGGGGGGCGCTGCCCTTGACGGCCAGATCAGACAGGGTCTTCAGAAAGCCGGGATAGCAGCTCTCATAGTGCTCAAAGGCAAGGATCTCCCCGGGCGCGTGCAGGGCAGCGTAGAGGTCCTGCAGGAAGAGCTTCTCGGCTCCGGAATTGGGGTAAAAGGCCAGATCCAGCGTGGCGATCCTGTCGCTCTGCAAAAGGCCTCGGGCCGCCATGCAGCGGGCAGTTTCTTCCAGTGCAAAATGCCTGCCTGTGCCTGCCCCGCCTGTGAGCAGGATGACGTTGCGGGCGGCGGGGGCTTCGGTGCCCAGCACAAAGGGGCGGCGCATTGCCCGCACCACGCTGTCCACAAAAGCATCCTGCCCCAGCACCGTCTGCTTGACCTCGGCGGCAAGGCCTTCAAAGCTGCCCAGGTGCTCCGGCTTCACATCGGTGGTGCCCCTGGCCAGCAGGCCTTCGTCCTCCATGTCCCGCAGCATCTGGCGGCTGCTTTCCAGCGCGGCGGCGGTGGCATCGCTCTGGGTTTTGAGCTGGGCGTTCTGCTGCTTCAACAGCTCGTCCAGCCGTTTCTGCTGTTCCAGAAGCGCCGCGTTCAGGTCGGGCAGGGCGGCGCTGCCGCCTGTTTTGGGTGCAGAAGTGCCGGGGGCAGCCTTGAATCTGCCCCCCGGGCCGAACACGCCGTTCATCAGACTTTCCCAATCATCGGTGTATGCCATAAAACTTCCCTCCGTGCAGTGCTTTTTCTTTCAGTATAGTGGAGTCTGGTACGTTTTGCAAGGAAAGGGTTGAAATAAAGGACAAAGTTCGTTACACTATTGTCAAACGAAAGGATGAATTGCTATGGAGCCAAGAACACCTGCTGAATGGAAGACGCTGTTTGAGAGCGAAGCCTTTGCCCGCCAGACGGAATACTACGGCCCGCTGGGGGTGGAGTATACTCCCGCCGGGACACACCTGCGCCTGTGGGCTCCCACGGCAAAACAGGCAGCAGTGAACCTGTACCGCCGGGGCACCGGCGGGGCCTGTGTGGGCACCCTGCCACTGCAGCAGCAGGACAAGGGTGTGTGGAGCATCTATCTGCCCGGCGACCAGCACGGAAAATACTACGATTTCACCCTTACCACCCCGTTTGGCACCTGCAATGCAGCGGACCCCTACGCCCGCGCGGCAGGGGTGAACGGGGTGCGTAGCATGATCTTTGACCCGGCCCGGGTAGACCCGCAGGGCTGGGAGCGGGATGTGCGGCCGGTGATCCCACCGGCCCGGCGCAGCATTTGGGAGGTCAGCGTCCGGGATTTCTCGCAGGACCCGGCCAGCGGTGTGCACACGGCCTGGCGGGGCAAATTTCTGGCCTTTACCCAGCAGGGCACGACCCTGAGCAGCGACGGCATTCACCCCACCTGCCTGAATTACCTCAAGCGGCTGGGGGTGAGCTATGTCCAGCTCATGCCCATCTTCGATTTTGGCAGCGTGGATGAGAGCCGCCCCCTGACCCGGCAGTATAACTGGGGCTACGACCCCACCAACTTCAATGTGCCCGAGGGCAGCTACTCCACCGACCCCACCCGGGGTGAGGTGCGGGTGCGGGAGTGCAAGCAGATGATCGCGGCCCTCCATGCGGCGGGCATCGGCGTTGTAATGGACGTGGTTTATAACCACATGTATCGTTCCGATAATGTGCTGAACCGGGTGGTGCCCCTCTACTACTTCCGCCAGAACGACGACGGTTCCCTCTCCAACGGCAGCGGCTGCGGCAACGAGTTTGCCTCCGAGCGGCCCATGGCCCGGCGCTATCTCATTGATTCGGTGCTCTACTGGGCACGGGAATATCACATCGACGGCTTCCGGTTTGACCTGATGGGCCTGTATGACGTGGAGACCATGAACCTCCTCCGGGCTGAATTGGACAAGCTGCCCGGCGGGCGGGATATCCTGATGTACGGTGAGCCGTGGCAGGGCGGCTGCAGCGCCCTGCACCGGTACGAGGCCAACAAGAACAACCTGAACATGCTGAACGAGCGCATCGGCATCTTTTGCGACAACACCCGGGATGCCATCAAGGGCGGCTGCTTCGATGCCCGGGAGCCGGGCTATGTGGAGGGCAAGCCCGGGAGTTTCTGGGATATCGGTGCTTCAGTGGCGGCGTGGTGCCGCAGTGAGAAGCTGCCGCCTCACGCCCCGGGGCAGATCATCAGCTACGTTTCAGCCCACGACAACTTTACCCTGTGGGATAAGCTCCTGATGGTGCGCTACGCCCGCCCGGAGTTTGCCGCTGTGGACAAGACCGCGCTGGCCCAGAACCGGCTGGCGGCGGGCATCTACCTGACCAGCATGGGCCTGCCTTTCTGGCAGGCGGGCGAGGAGTTTGCCCGCACCAAGAAGGGGCAGGGCAACAGCTACCACTCCAGCCCGGCCCTCAACCGGCTGGACTGGCACCGGGCCGAACAGTTCCACAGCCTTGTGGATTACTACCGCGGGCTCATTGGTCTGCGGGCGGCGTTCCCCCGGCTGGGCGCGCTGGACAAGGCCGGCCCTGCCGCCATCGAGTTCTTCTCGCTGGAACAGCCGCTTGTGGGCTGGCGGCTCCCCGCCCAGTGGGGCGACGGCGCGGCATGGAGCGCCCTGTGCGTCTACTATAACCCCACCGAGACGGCGCAGGTCGTCACCCTGCCCGGCGGCAGCTGGAAGCTGCTGAGCGACGGCATCTCCTCCAGCCTGTGGCGGGGCAGCAGCCGCATCTGCACCGGCCAGACCGTCCTCCTGCCCCTGAGCGCCACCGTGTTCGGGCAGGCATAAAAATACGGTCTGCCGTTGCTTGACAACCTGCAATTAAAAATCCCCTGACCAGTTCAACGCCGGTCAGGGGATTTTTGATTTATTGATCAGGAAAAAGATTGGGGAGAATCAGGAGTTTTTCTGTGCCTGCTGAGTCTGGGCGTTCTTTTCGCCCAGGGTCAGGCTGACGGTCTGCATCTGGCCTTCCCGGGCCACGGTGATGGAAAGGGTATCACCGGCAGCATGCTGCTGGATCAGGGTGCCAAGGTCGTCCTTCTGGGCGATCTCGGTGCCGTCGATGCTCACGATGCGGTCACCGGTCTTCAGACCGGCCTTGTCGGCGGGGCCGCCCTGCACAACATCCACAACGTAAACGCCGTAGGCAGTGACGTTGAGCTGTGCGGCGGTCTGGGCATCGGTCACAGCCAGATAAGTGATGCCCATGTAGGGGCGGCCGGAGACATAGCCGTTCTCCAGCAGATCCTGTGCCACCTTGATGGCATCGTTGATAGGGATGGCAAAGCCCAGACCTTCCGCATCGCTGGAGGAGGACTTTGCGTTGACCAGACCGATGAGCTCACCGTTCATGTTGAACAGGCCGCCGCCGGAGTTGCCGGGGCTGACAGAGGCATCCATCTGGATCAGGGACATGGTGTTGGTGGAGCTGGTGCCCTGGATGGTCACGCTGCGGTTCAGGGCGCTGACGATGCCGCTGGTCACGGTGCCGCCCAGCTCACCCAGCGGGTTGCCCACGGCCAGCACGCTCTCGCCCACGGCAAGGCTGTCGCTGTTGCCAACGGTGGCGGGGGTCAGGTCAGTGGCATCGATCTTGAGGACAGCCACGTCGCTGGTGTCATCCTCGCCCACCACAGTGGCGGGGTAATCGGTATCGCCGATGGTCACGGTGATGTTGGATGCGCCGGACACAACGTGTGCACAGGTCAGGATATAGCCGTCGGAGCTGATCACGACACCACTGCCTGCGCCGCTCTCCACCTGGTTCTGGCCGTACCAGGACCACTGGGAGTAGACCACCTGCTCGGTGGTGATGACCACAACGCTGGGGCTGACCATCTCAGAGACCTGAGCGGTGGTCATGCCGGAAGCGGTGTTCACCGCGGAGGCAGAGCCGGAATCACTGCTGGACGTGGAGGAAGGTGCCACCTGCTGGATGACCACCTTGCCGCCTGTGTTGCCCACCCGGGCCCCCACAAAGCCGCCGACAAAGCCCATGGCTGCGGCCAGCACCAGCGCAACTGCACTGCGGGCGATATTGCCATTTTTCCGGCGGCGCTTTTTGGGAGGCTGCTTGGGGCTTCCCTGTGCGGCCTGATACCGGGGGCCTTCCGGAGGCGGCACCGCGCCGCCATCGCTGCCGCTGTTCGGGTCGGCCTGGGGGGCGGCCTGTGCGGCCTCGCCGTAGGTACTTGCCGTATTGGCGGTGTTCATGCCGGAGGAGCCAACGTTGGGGTAGCCGGTCTCGCCGGTCTGGCTATGTTCAGAGGAATAATCGTATTCCCACTTGTTCTCGTTATCCATACTGGTTACTTCCTTTCTCAAAGGGAATGGTTCGGAGGGGGCGCTTCTGCCGCACCTCCTTGGAACTGTTTCTATTGTATCCGGTAATTGTGAAAAGGAATCGCTGACCGGGTGAAGAATATGTGAAATAAGGTCGCAGCGGGAAGCCTTGACAGCGGCGCGGGGGCTTGGTATTTTAAGGGTGCAGCGTAGAAGCCGGCAGCGTTGCGAAACCTCTCCGTCATCTTCGCTTTGCTAAACCTCTCAGTCGCGGGCGCTGCCGCGACAGCTCCCCTAGTAGGGGAGCCCTTG
>OIYE01001234.1_pt1 | contig 14471 bp, 10 predicted proteins | sample 1588091 | NCBI WGS metagenome assembly OIYE01 (sample SAMN03283265) | human gut metagenome | biome: human-associated habitat; material: feces | host: Homo sapiens | place: USA | collected 2013 | reverse complement strand
TGTATGTCTCGGGATTTTGACATATTCATGTCAAAACACCTCGCGGGACAGTGGCAACTGAATAGTTACTATTATTTATACAGTATAGCCAACTCAAACCAACTCGCGTAACTATGAGAAAGATAATCCGCGGGGTTCTCAAGTTATCGCAGCAGTCGCCAAGTTCTCGTGCAAGCACGGACTTTGGCTCGTTGCTCGCGTAAAAAAAAGAGCACATATCTTTGTTTTTGATATGTGTTCTCTGTTTTCTTTGTCGATGCTTTACTCCATATTTAATTTTCTGAATGCTTCTCTGTTTTCAACAGTTTGTCTGTTACATGGATATTAAAGAAATGGACAATAGGACCAAGGCCAAACGCCGCAATCACAGTTCCGATTCCAACCAGACCTCCTGCGAAATACGCCACCAGTGCGCAGATCACATCGTTGGACATACGACACCAGAAGTAAGATATCTTCGGAAGCTTCTCATCCATGATAAGTGACAGACTGTCATATGGCGACACTCCCACATCCGGGCGCTGGTACATGGATACGCCCAGACTGCAGATGATAACCCCGATCACCATAACCGGAATCCGGGTCAGAAGTACACCTGGTTTTGTAAATACAAAATCCCATATATTATAGAAAAAAGTAGCAATATATCCAAGAAACAATGTATTGATAATAGTTCCCAGACCAATAAAATGTCTTCCGGCAATCAACTCAATGACAAATAAGCCCACACTGAAAATCGCAAAAAATCTTGCATAGGGAATGCCGACCACATCAGACAATGCCATCATCATGGCATTATACGCATCATTACCCAGACCGGCGAACTTAAATATACTGACACCCATTCCAAGAAAAACATTACCCAGCAGCATGATCAGGATACGACGCATCCCAATCTTTTTCACATACTCACCCACTACATTTTTCCTCCATGATTCTTTTTCTCATAATTATTGAGCATCTTCACAATTGCTTACATTTTTCTAACTTTTTCAAAGATTTTCTGAACTTTCTTGTCTTTCCTATATTTATCACTTATAATAAATATAAAGAAAGACTTGCTAACCACCCATTCTTTTAACTCTTTTGTTGCATACATTGTACTTATGTCATAACCATTCAATACTTTAACAACTCAAGTGAATATTCGCAATTAAAACAGGTGACTTACTTGATTCTATCTATAGCAACAAAAAAACCCGGAAATCATTTCCGACTTCCGGGTTTCAGCAGTTCGTAGGGGAATCGAACCCCTGTTTCCGCCGTGAGAGGGCGGCGTCTTAACCGCTTGACCAACGAACCTTGCACGATTATAATACTACACCTTTTTGGAAAATGCAAGTGTTTTTTTCAAAAATTTTTAATTTTTTTATTTTTCTATATTTTCATGAAAAAGGAGGCATTAATTATGAAAAAGAAAACCTTACTTGCCCCGTCACTCTTTTTGAGTGGCATCCTGCTTTTCTCCGGTTGCGGAAGTTCTGCAACCACCTCTGCGGTCCACCAGAATAAATCTGCAGACTCCTGGGCTGTCGAAGCCAGCGAACACCTGGACGACTCCGGCTTCTCCTATGACGGCGAAGCGGATATGATGGACGATACCGCCACAGCTGAAACTGCCGGTTCATCTTCTGACTCTTCCGTTTCTGACGCTGCGACCGATGCTGCTGAGGCAACCCACGACCAGAGCACCCGGAAACTGATCCGCACCGTCTCGATGGATATCGCCACCGAAGATCTTGACACCCTCCGAACGAAACTGGACAACTCTATCACCTCCTGCGGTGGCTATATCGAATCCTCCACCCTGGATACTCCACAAAACGGCTACAGCAGACGCTCCTACTACGTCACTGCCCGGATCCCTTCCGACAACCTGGATAGTTTCCTGGAAACTGCCGGAACTCTGGGCACCGTCACCAACAAAAATATCGAAACCGAAGACATTACCCTCCGATACGTCGATCAGAAAGCCTACCTGGATTCCCTCCGAACCGAATACGACCGCGTCAGCGAACTTCTTGAACAGGCCACTGAACTGGATCAGATCCTGGCCCTCGAATCCAAGCTCTCCGACCTGCGCTACCAGATCAACAGCTACGAAACCCAGCTTCGAACCTACGACAACCTGGTAGACTACAGCACTGTCTACTTAAACGTCAACGAAGTAGCCTACGAACAACCCACCTCCAACACTATAGGCAGCCGCATCAGCAACGGTTTTCGAAACAGCCTCTACGAAGTCCGCGATTTCTTCGTAGACCTCTTCGTAGCCATCATCGCCAACCTCCCGGTTCTGGTGGTCCTGGTCGCCATCATCACCGCTGCCATCCTGTTGATACGAAAACTGATCCGCAGACACAAAGCAAAAAAAGGGAACACCACCACTCCAGTCACTCATCCCCCAATCGTTCCCGCAGACGCAGATACAAACAAAGATGTAAAAGCAACGTCAAAAACCGAAAACAAGTAATTCCTGACTCTTCTGCTCAAAAACTTCTACCCCCTATAAAAAGCCAGCGGCGTTCCCTCATCGAACACCGCTGGCAGCTTTTTATACATTCTCTTACAGTTTTTCCATCATACCATATATTACATACCAGACATTTTCCATCCGGATGCCGAAAATATTTCACTCTGATTTTCTTTCCTCCCGCCTTAAACGCACAGCGGCAGGCACCTGTTCCATGGGGAGTGGACAACACTTTGTGGGCGCTTAGGGCAAGCTTTGAAATCCGACACTTACGGAGACTTTCGCGAGGGTCAGCCGACCCTCGTGAATATAGTCGCAGTTAGTGGCTAGTTCAAAGTTGCCCTGCCCACGTTGTCCACACCCCATGGAACAGGTGTCTGCCGCGTCCGTCTAACCAACCTAAAAAACAGGCAATCCTTACTTTTCTTCATCCGCCCCCTCGCTGGTCAGCCTCAGCACAGCCCTGATCTCCTCCTCATCCATGTCCAGATAAGCAGCCAGCTCCTCCACACTGAACTTCTGCTCCTCATCATCCGACAATTCCCTGATCGCAGCCTCCAGCTTTCGAACCTTCTCAACCATCGACTCATCCCGATACTTCTGCTCCGTCTGCTCCTTCACCCAGCTTTCCATACCAGCAAGCAGCCTCTGCTCCATCCAGCCCGCCTTACCTTCCTCCGGCATCTCTTCCGCCAGCGCCAGCAACAGACTCATATTCCCTTCCTGAATCAGGTCACCAATATAAATCCCCTGTCTCCACAGCTTTCTCGCATACTGCAAGATCTCCTTCAGATACAACTGTGCCAGACGCTCCTGCACACCGGCCACATCTGTCACTGCCTGTAAAAGCAGAGCCTCCCGCTCCCCTTCCTTTTCCGAAGGGAACTGCCGGAGCATCTCCTCATACTCCTTCAGACACTGCTCATCCTCTGCTTCCAGAATCACAGGCTTCTTCTCTTCCTCCTGTTCTTCCTGCGGATCCAGTGCCTTTCCGATATCCATAGGGGCAAGATCTGCCCCCTGGATACGGATTCCCTGGATACGAAGATATTCATACAGACTCTGCAACTGCTGCGGAGATAACTGATTCAGCCCAAAGATCTCAAGAATCTGCTCGTTATTCAGATTCTGCTCCTGCTTTGCTGCCAGTTCCATCAGCTGCTCCAGTTTTTCCTGAAATTCTCTCATATCCATCATATTTCGTTACTCCCTTTTTGCCTTTTATTTTTCACGGATCCGGCTGTGCAGTTCCTGCAGAGATACTACTTCATTTTTCTCCTGCTTCTGCTCTGCCAGAATACCGTCTGCGCTTGCCAGTGCTGCTGCCATCGTTGTGATATACGGCACACGGCTCTTGATGCAAGCCTTTCTCACATAACTATCATCCGGACCATCCTCGTCACCCTTCGGTGTGTTGACTACCAGCTGTACTTTACCGTTGGTGATCACATCATAGATATCCGGGCGTCCTTCACTGCGTTTGAATACTCTTTCTGCCTCGATGCCAGCCTGCTCGATCAGTTCTTTCGTGTGACCGGTTGCCAGGATAGCAAATCCTGCTTCTTTAAACCGTTTTGCGACTTCCACAACCTCTCCTTTGTCACGGTCGCTGACACTGATCAGGACAGTTCCCTCTAAAGGCAGTTTGCTCTTGGTTGCTTCCTGTGCTTTATAGAATGCCTCTCCCACAGTGTCCGCAAGGCCCAGAACCTCACCGGTAGAACGCATCTCCGGTCCTAACAACGGGTCAACTTCCGGGAACATATTGAACGGGAAGACAGCCTCTTTGACACCATAATATGGAATTTCTTTCTCTTTCATACCATCCAGTGGTGACGGTGCCCCGCTGAACTCGGAGGTAATGATCTGTGTAGCCAGCGGTACCATGGAGATATTACACACCTTGGATACCAGCGGTACGGTACGGGATGCACGCGGATTGGCTTCCAGTACATAGACGGTTCCGTCTTCGATCGCATACTGCATGTTCATCAGACCGCGCACATGCATTTCCTCTGCGATTTTCTTTGTATATTCTTTGATGATTTTCAGATTTTCCTCTGAAATATTTTTGGACGGGATGATACAAGCGGAGTCACCGGAATGTACGCCGGCAAGCTCGATATGTTCCATAACCGCCGGAACAAATGCATGATTACCGTCGCTGATCGCATCTGCCTCACACTCGGTTGCATGACGCAGGAAACGGTCGATCAGGATCGGGCGATCCGGTGTCACACCTTCTGCTGCTTCCATATAGATTCTCAGATTTTCCGGATCGTATACAACTTCCATGCCACGACCGCCCAGTACATAAGACGGACGAACCATAACCGGATAACCGATCTTTTCTGCAATCGCAAGTGCCTCATCCACATCCACTGCCATACCTGCTTCCGGCATCGGGATACCAAGTTTGTCCATCATCGCCCGGAACAGATCTCTGTCTTCTGCCATATCGATGACTTCCGGAGAAGTACCAAGGATCTTCACCCCGTATTTTTCCAGATCTGCGGACAGATTCAGCGGTGTCTGGCCACCGAACTGTGCGATCACACCGAGCGGCTGTTCCTTCTTATAAATAGACAGTACATCTTCCAGTGTCAGCGGCTCAAAATACAGTTTATCGGAAGTATCATAGTCGGTAGATACCGTTTCCGGGTTACAGTTTACGATGATCGTCTCAAAACCTGCTTTTTTCAGTGCCATCGCCGCATGTACACAGCAATAGTCAAATTCGATACCCTGACCGATACGGTTCGGACCGCCGCCGAGAATCATGATCTTATTCTTGTTATCGCTGACCGGACTTTCGTCTTTGCAGTGATAGGTGGAGTAATAATAAGCATTATCCTTCGTTCCGCTTACGTGGATACCTTCCCATGCTTCCTCCACACCCTGTGCGATTCTCGCATTACGGATGTCTTCTTCCGGAACTTCCAGGATCTGTCCCAGATATTTGTCAGAGAAACCGTCCAGTTTCGCCTGTTTCAGGGCTTCCGGAGCCGGCACCTGACCTTTGTTTGCCAGAAGTGTTTCCTCTTCTTCCACTAGTTCTTTCATCTGTTCGATGAAATAGTGTTTGATCTTTGTCAGAGCAAACAGTTCGTCTACCGTTGCACCTTTTCGTAGTGCTTCATACATGATAAACTGTCTCTGGCTGTTCGGTTCTACCAGCATCTTTAACAATTCCTCTTTTGATTTCTCATGGAAATCCTTGGCAAAGCCAAGACCGAACTGACCGATCTCCAGGCTTCGGATAGCTTTCTGGAACGCTTCTTTATAGGTTTTACCGATACTCATAACCTCGCCGACGGCACGCATCTGTGTACCCAGCTTATCCTCTACGCCCTTGAACTTCTCAAATGCCCAGCGCGCGAATTTGATTACCACATAGTCTCCGTCCGGAACGTATTTGTCCAGGGTTCCGTACTTTCCACATGGGATCTCGTCCAGGTTCAGACCGGAAGCCAGCATCGCGGATACCAGTGCGATCGGGAAACCGGTTGCCTTACTTGCCAGTGCAGAGGAACGGGAGGTTCTCGGGTTGATCTCGATAACGATGATTCTTCCGCTGACCGGATCGTGGGCAAACTGTACGTTTGTTCCACCGATGACTTCTACTTCTTCTACGATCTTATATGCCTGTCTCTGCAGTTCCTGCTGTACCTCCTCGGAGATGGTCAGCATCGGAGCGGAACAGAAAGAATCACCGGTATGTACGCCGATCGGATCGATATTTTCGATAAAGCATACTGTGATCATGTTGTTTTTGGAGTCACGGACAACTTCCAGCTCCAGTTCTTCCCATCCAAGGATGGACTCTTCTACCAGAACCTGACCTACCAGGCTGGCCTGCAGACCTCTGGCGCATACGGTTTTCAGTTCTTCTACATTATATACCAGACCGCCGCCTGCTCCACCCATGGTGTAAGCCGGACGCAGCACAACCGGATATCCCAGTCTGTCAGCGATCGCAAGCGCCTCATCCACGCTGTACGCCACATCGCTTCGCGCCATCTCGATACCCAGACGGTCCATCGTCTTCTTAAATTCAATACGGTCCTCGCCACGCTGGATCGCATCCACCTGAACGCCGATGACTTTCACACCGTATTTGTCCAAGATCCCTTCTTCTGCAAGTTCAGAACAAAGATTCAGCCCTGACTGTCCTCCAAGGTTCGGAAGGATCGCATCCGGACGCTCTTTTGCGATGATCTGTTCCAGTCTCTCTACATTCAGTGGTTCGATATACGTGACATCTGCAATCCCCGGATCCGTCATGATCGTTGCCGGATTGGAGTTTACCAGTATAATCTCATATCCCAGCTGGCGCAGTGCTTTACACGCCTGTGTTCCGGAGTAGTCAAACTCACACGCCTGACCGATAATAATTGGACCGGAACCGATAATCAATACTTTGTGTACATCATTTCTCTTACTCATCTTGTTCTCCCTTTTTCGCAGAATATGTTTCCATATTCCGTTTTTTCACGCAAGAAAGCTCCTGTCCCAGGATCCTTCCCTTTTGCATCAACATTTTCGTATTTTATTATACATGAGCCTTCGGTAAATTACTACTGTAAAGTGTGGTTTGCATCAAAAAAAGCAACCCTTGTCTCCAGGAGTCGCTTTCTTGATGCGCATTTCTTTTATATCATATAATTTTTAAGGCATTTAGGACAACCAGCATGGTGATCATAAAAAACACAGTTCCTTCTGTTCTTAAAAAATCTTTTCCTGCATTTCGTCCCGTCAGATAAATTACTATTTGGAGAAACAGCACATCAAACAATGCCTTTCCAAGAAGTTTCTGTATCTTTTTCTCTCTGTTTTCACTCTTTTTTATCATGCCATCAATATCAACATTGGCTGTGTCAGAAAACGCTTTCATAATACGCTTTATATTTTTCAAACCTTCCGTACTGTCTGCCACAAGATAAATTCCATCTGGCTGACGGGATTCTGTATCAAGTTCACGGATAATTTTTTCCGCCATAGACCAGCTGATGATGGCATACTCGCCCTTTATCCACTCACAGGCTGAAAACTGATACATTTGTTTTCTTCCTGTTATACTCTCAAAAATAAATCTTCTGCGTTTTACATCCGATTCTTCCAGATCCTGTTCTAATTTTTCAGGAAGTAGAATCGTATCCTCTATATCTTCTTTCTGCCTGTCTGTTCCCGGAAGTTCCTCACTTCCCAACACCTGAATATTAATCTTTCCATCTGCCGTTTCTGCCTGAAACCGATACAAAAGCGCTGCTGTTTGCACTCCTTTATATTTTTTCAGCTTTGAAATATTTTTTGCAGCCGGATGTACATCCAGCAGTATCACACTTTGCTGTTCCATTCCCTTTCTCAGATTTTGATATTCTCTTCTTACATCCCGAAACAGCATCAGAAAAAAAATCGCAATAATAAGACAAATCATATAATATCGTTTCTTTTTCATTTCTTTCTTCTCTTCACAAAATAGTACACCGCTGCCACCAGGATACATTCTACGCTCACAAAACAGATCATCCACCATTGCATACTTCTTTTACTGTTATCTTCCGTGCCGGTATCTGTAACAATTACAGGTGGCTGTATTTCTGTGATAACTCCAAGAGTATCCTGATATTCTTTTCCTGTCTCATCTGTATAGCTAATAATAAAATTCCCTTCTGTATTTCCATATTTTTCTTTGTCCTGTTTTCCATCCACAAGTACCGCACCATCGATTTCTGCCGAAGTTCCTTTTTCCACTTCCCCTGCAAACATCGTTTTTTCCAGATGCAGTCCCGGAACTTCCATCGTAACATTCACATTATAGGCTTTTCCCTGCCCTACATTCATGATATTTCCGCTTAACGCTATGCGGTCACCTGCATACACAACATCGTTTAATGCTGTGATCTCCCACTGGATTTTCGGAAGTCTCGTCAGAGTGACGGCAATCGTTCCTGTCTCTTCTTTTTGTTCCCCATCTTTATCATCATACTGTTCTGTGTAATTAAAATCTACAAATTCCCCCTCCACTCCAAGATTGATCTGTGCGCTTACTTTTACCGTGATCTTTTCCTGTGGGGCAATATTTTCAAAATACCAGGTATTTGTTTTATTCCGGATAGCCACATTTTCATTATTACTTTCTACCCGTAACGCCACATTTCGAATCGTTTCTTTTTTACTTTTATTCTGAAAGGTTAATTCCAGTTTTATCTTATCTCCTGGTTCTACCGTCTTTTTATTACATTTTGTTTCTATATGAAGTAATTTCGGATTGTGTTTCACCTCTGTCGCTGTTTCACCGGTATTCTCCACAGAACTTCCGCCTCCGGTATCTCCATCAACGGCAATATTTCCAGGGTTCTGTTCATTCGTATCTGTTCCCGGTATTTCCTGGTCTGTCGGATTGTCTTCGCTGCTCTCGTTTTTCTTTGCATCAATATTTACATAAGTACTAAATGTCTGCGTAAGTGTTTCTCCATTTTCCAGTATACCGGTTACTTCCCAGTTGATCGGATAAGTGCCCGCTTCTCTTTCTTCTTTTAACTGCAACAGAATACTCACATAATAAACTTTTCGTACTTCTCCTGTACTTATTGTTTTTTCTTCCTCTACCACATCTTTATCATAGTTTTTATACACATAAGGAGCCTGCGTTGCAGATCCCAGATCCGGATGTACATGAAGTTTCTTTTCTTTTAAATTTCCTTTCACTAACAGCGGTAACACAATTTTCACTTCGTTTTCTGTGATTTCCGGAACATATCCCTCACTGTAAGAAGTTTCCATCCCTTCGTAGCATCCGGTATTATCAATATATATACTTTCTTTTTCCTTTGTCAGCTGTTCTTCCTGATCGGCTATGTTCTCTTCATTTCCATAAACCACGTTTCCACTGCCTGCCAGAATACCTAATACAGCCAGCAGTGCTATTGCTTTATTTATTTTCTTTCGCATCATTCATCTCCTGTAAATATCCATCATCCATCTCAAAAACCACATCGCAAAGATAATCGATATCTTTCGGATTATGGCTGGACAGCAGAATCACCCTGTTCTCCTCTTTCATCTGAAGCAGCACCTCCCGGATCTCCTTCACGCCATGTTTATCCAAACCATTCATTGGCTCATCCAGAATCAATATTTCCGGTTTCTCCATAATTGCCTGTGCAATTCCGAGTCTCTGCCTCATTCCAAGGGAATACTTTCCCACCGGTTGTTTCAGATTCGGGTCAAGCCCGACAACACGCATGGTTTCCCTGATCTGCGACTCCTGAATTCTGTGATTTACTGCCGCCAGGATCTTCAGATTCTTTATTCCTGTCATTCCCGGCAAAAATCCAGGCGATTCAATAATCATCCCCATATCTTCCGGAAAATCAACATCCTTTCCAATCTTTTTCCCGTTAACCCGAATACTCCCCTCATCATAAGGTAACAGTCCACAGATACATTTCATCAATACTGTTTTTCCACTTCCGTTATTTCCTACGATTCCATATACCTGCCCCCAGTTTAGTTCACAACTGATGTTTTTCAACACTTTCCTTTCCTGAAAGCTTTTACTTACCTGTTCTATCTGAATTGCTGCTTCTCTCATCGTTCTCCCGTCCCGTCAAATACAAAATGATATGTTCGGATGCTATATAAATTAAGCAATATCAACATAATCACAAGAACCATATCATAGATTCCACTGTCTCTCAGTGAAGGAAGCCTGTCATACCCAAAATTATGCAAATGATATGTCGCATGACTTAACGGAGATATCCATCCTGCTGCCACATTAGCCAGATAACTTTTCCGTTCACTGATCCCCAGCAATTTCTGCAAAATTCCCGGCGAAAAAATGAACGAAATACCGTTAAAAACCACGCCGGCTATCATACCCGCAAGCTCATTCCACAGAATCCTGAACCAGAAAATCAATAACACCATCACAAGTGCATACGCGAATAACAGAAAAAAGATTGTTGTCATACAGGCATATGGTCGCGTCAGTTCCAGTGTCTTTTCTGATGCTGCCAGTGACAACTTCTTTCCTGCACTTGTAAACGCCAGCTTTACCGCCGTCTCACTCCAGATATTTCCTACATAACACCTCTGCCCACAGATCAAAATCGTTGATAGCAGTATCGCTACTGTATAAATTGCCGTTGCACAGACAATATATACCACCTGTCCTGCTAACCAGATTTTTCTCGTCATCCTGCAAAGATAAAATGGCACCTCATTTCCCAGATAAGGAATGTCTGCAAAATATAACAACAGCAACAATGTCATAAAGAAAATAGCTTCCAGATCATCAAATCCCCAGATAAACGGTTCGAATATCTGCATAATTGTATTTTCTTTTTCTGAAAACTGCAAAATCTTTTCTGTCAGAAAGTAGCACATAATAAAATTCAGAATAAACGCCAACCAGATTTTTCTGTCATATCGCCAGCGTCTGAAGTTAAATACCACTACCATCCATATTTTTCTTATATTATTCACCATTTAATCTCCGCACAACCCGATCAGCAAACAGCCCATTCCATCCAAGATACATCAGGAACAGCATTCCCCACATTTGTAGCTTTTCATGACTCAGGTAATCTTCTATAAGAAACCAGCGATATGGATTCAAATAATAAATTTCTTTCAAAAATCTCTGATTCATAATATATATAACAAAGAAAGATACAAAAGGAATCAGATATGCAAGATACACACTTTCCGCAGCCACCGAAAAATACATTGCCATACTGCTTAAAACCATACTGCCAATACAATATGTAAAAAGCATATTTACGATTATCTGCCATGCTTCCAGTTCTTTTTTCCACTCAATCGTTCCTGTTTCTGCCGGAGAATACAACAAATATATCCCAAGAATTCCCAGCATCCCTGCTGCCAGAATCATACCGGTAACTCCGATAAAATTCCCAAAAATCTTTCCTCTGATATATGCTCCCACATCCATCCTTGCCAGGTAAAATTTATAAAATCGGCTTTGAAAATCTTCCATACATGACGCAGCATGCGCAATGCCACTTACTGATGCAACCAGCACCACCGTTTCCTTTTTACGTAATATCTGTATCACAGTCTGCTGCCAGAATCCTCTTATGATTTCCCGGTCTGCTCCAACTTCCCGATAAATCTCTTTTCCCTGAATCATCAGATACATCCACAGAATCCCACAGAATATCCATATTCTCCGGCTCTGTATCAACCGAAGTGCTTCTGCTCTGTAAACACCAGACGTATTTCTTTCATTCTTAGTACCCATTATATCTGCTGATCACACTTCCATCGATTCCGTTCAATGTTAAATAAGAAACCTTATATGCATTCTCTTCATCCTTCTGTTTCATGGAATATACAGCATTTTCAGGAGTTTCTTCTTCATAAATATATCCACAGAAATCCCATACCGGAACTGTAAGGTATTCTCCACTGTTTCCTTTGTTCAGCACATACATGCTGGTTAGATAAATATTTGTAATCTCCAAATGGGAAGTTGCACCGGATGCAGAATAAACTCTGTTTCCAATATTTTCTTTAAATTTCCGGCATACAGTTTCAAAATCCATCAGTTGCACATTTTCATTTACCGTGCTTATTTCCTGTGGTGGCAGATTCATCTGTACTCCGATGATTCCACTCTCATCCACCTGGATCCGACCATTCTCCTGTTCCATATGTGCCATGTAATCATCCTCACTGCTGTCCCCTGTGTCTGTCTGCACCTCGGCAGCAGCTTCCATATACAGGTTATCCATTCCATCCACATCTCTGCTGTAGGAAATCTCATAATATCCCACACGACTTCCGTGTAACAATTGCGTCTTTTCTTCTATCTTTACTACGCGATGTTTGCCCAGCTGCAATTCTTCCAAAAGAGTTTCCGCCCGACTCTTCGCATCTTCCTCAGACAAATTCAACTCCGCTTCTTTTTCTGTATTCTTATTATCTTCCTGCGTATTTCCCACAGTGCTATCCGCAGTTACCACATTTTCCGCCTCAATGTAATTAACAAAATTGATACTTGCACCTCGGTCATCGTCATTATACAGATATAATTTTGCCGTTTCATCCCTTCCAAGATCTGCCTGCAGTTCAATCGCATCATCCGAATCAAAAGCAACCTCATCTACCGGCTGTGTATTCTGTTCATCCATCGCTGTATATTTTTTCTCATCTTCTTTTAACTGCGACTGCAACTCTTCGATCTGCTGACTGACATCTCCATCCCCCTGTAAAATAGCCGAATCGTCAGTTCCGTTTTTCAAACTTTCTATTTCCTGCCGGATAGCGATAATTTCTTCCTGTATATCCTCTTTTGTCACACCATTATCCGCATAATATGCATCCGTATTTCCAAAAAAGTATTTTTCTATTTCCTGCGCCTGTTCCTGTGACATAACAGCCGGCATTACTTTTTTGCTTACAATTTCCGATACCTCCGGAATATGTACCTCTGCCTGTACATCAACAACCATATCCTCATCTTCCCAGTTCTCTGTCCACTGCTCCGGGTATTGTTCCGAAATTTTTGTACTGCTGTTTTCTTTGGTATCCGCCTGCGTATTCTGCTGTACCTCATCTTCCAGATTACTTTCCGCTTTATTCTTCACTATATCCTCCTTCGGAGTTTCCTGACAGGCAGTTAGAAGGCAGGTTAGTATGACAGTTCCTGTATAAAATAATTTTTTGTGTATTTTCATAGATTAAGTCCCCTTTATCTTCAGCTTCTAATATTTCGTAATAGTTTCATTTTTAATATTGTATTATTTTTACATTCTCATTATATTTTTACAAGATTATTTTGTCAATGCTTTTAAATTGACTCATCCATTTTTTCGGTATATAGTATATTTATACATTATAAAGATAAAGGAGTGACCTTATTTGTTATTTAAGAAAAAAAAATTTCCCAAACTGACTTCCCGTGAAATTGATATTCTGAATATCCTATGGGAAAATGAAAAATCATTAATTGCTTCTGAAATAGCAGATGCCAGACCGGATCTTACGATTAATACTGTTCAGGCAGTCCTTCGGAAGCTTCTGAAGTATCAGTTAATTGAGGTTGCAGATATTGTATACAGTGGTACAGTCTTGTCTCGTTCCTATCGTCCCACTATCACCTCAGAAGAATTTGCAGTTCAGGAATTGACATCTGATTATCTTGCTTTTCAGAAGACAATCTCAAAGCCTCTTCTTGTTTCTGCACTTTTGGATACCGAAGAAGATCCTGTAAAAGCTCGGGAAACGATTGATGAATTGCAGCAAATGTTGGACGCATACAAAAAAGAGTTAGAATAGAGGTCATATGATATGATAGATTTTTCTATTTCATCCGTTAATATGGCGATTTTGGTAAGTAATCTTTTTATTATTTTTCTGGTTCTTATTTTCCGAAATCGTAAGGTTATGTTTCGGCTTGGACTTCCACTTCTGGTTGGATTCGTGATTCTTATTTGCGTTCGTATGATATTTCCGGTTGAACTATTGCCGATCTCCCACAATGTATATCTTCCTGATTTACTGACCACTATCGTGGGAGAAACACGCCGTGTACGCTTTTTTCATGATACGGCATCCTGGTGGAATATTCTGGAAATCATATGGGGATGTGGTATCTTATATTCGTTGTTCAAATACATCAAACGCAATTATGCTTTTCGAAAATATGTGAAAAATCATGCTATTGTTTTATCTGAATCCAGTGTACAAATGCAGACTTTCACTCAGATCCGGTCTGAAACTGCCCAAAAATGTGTGCAAAAAATCCAGTTATTGGCTCTTCCGCTTCTTAAGAGTCCGGTAATCTGGGGGATTCGAATACCATGCATTCTCATTCCGTCCACTTTGGAATTATCGGAAACTGAATGGCGCTATGTTTTATTACATGAAGTCAATCATTATCTTCATAAAGACCTGTACATAAAATTTTTGTTACATATTATTTGTATGATTTACTGGTGGAATCCTTTTTGTCGGTTTTTAAAGA
>OIYE01001225.1_pt1 | contig 14637 bp, 12 predicted proteins | sample 1588091 | NCBI WGS metagenome assembly OIYE01 (sample SAMN03283265) | human gut metagenome | biome: human-associated habitat; material: feces | host: Homo sapiens | place: USA | collected 2013 | reverse complement strand
TACATATATAAAAAACCTGATAAGAAAAGACATAGAAAGTCCCACCGTTTAACGGTGAAGGCGCGTAAAAATAATGCGATAATAATGAAAAAATAAAGAGCCGCGGAATTAATCTTTCCGCGGCATTACTATTCCAAACAGCCTTGCTTTAAAAATCCAATGCACATGTTCGGATAAGTTATAGTGTGGCACCCCCAATAGGAATCGAACCTATAACTGCCCCTTAGGAGGGGGCTGTTATATCCATTTAACTATGGGGGCTTTTTTCAAAAACTTTTATTATTATACCATAACGCAAAAGGTTTGTAAAGGGGTAAAATAAAAAGAAATGGCATTGGGAACCCAGGTTCCCAATGCCATTTTTATTGTGATTTTTTATTTTCTTACGCCTGCATCGTTTAAATTAAAAGGAACAAAGCCCAGTTTGATGGCAGGGGAATTGGGTGATAAAGTAAAGTCACGGTTATCTACATCTTTAAACAGCGGGTCTGCCACAACCGAGTCGCAATCCATGTTGTGTTTTGCCGAAAATTCCGGCAGTTCCGCCTGAACCGTGTCGCTCTCCATGAGGTAGGTCTTGTCGCGGCCATAGTCGTAGAACACGTTTTTCGAGCCGGCAATGGCATGGTTAAACTGGCCGTGATAGTTCACCGCATACATGGGCGAATTGTCTGCCACCACAATGTTGCGCTCAAAAATAATGCTAAGGTGCATTTCCGGTCTGCTGACACGGAGAATTCCGTCAGTTGAAAAGGCAAAAATGTTGTTTCTCACGGTGTTCATGCTTCCGAAATGCTGGTGGTAAGCATTGTTTGAGAAGTTGTAGCAAATGTTGTTTTCAACGGTGATGTAGCTTGAGCCCTCGTCGGTATAAATGCCCCAGCCGCCGTAGTGACGGGCGTTTACGTCGTGAATGAGGTTTCCGCGGACAATGGTGCCCGGCTGGTAGCCCAAAAGGTAAATGCCGCCCATGTCGGAAAGCAAACCGTCGCCCAGGTTATAGATGTGGTTCTTTTCAATGATATTGTCGCGGCACACCGTGGGCTTGTAACCCCAGACCCAGCCCACAGAAATTCCGCTGTAGAACAGGTCGTGAATGTCGTTGTGGGAAACGGTGTTTTCAAAGGAGTGCATCAGCAATACGCCGCAGCCTGCAAAATATTTCCGGCCGCAGAACGAAATTTCGTTGTCGGAAATTTCGTTGCCGTATGTAAGGTTAAATGCTTCGCCTTCCGCATCTGCGCCGTTAATTTTAATGCCGCCTGCGCCGCCGTCGTAGAACGTGTTGCCTAAAATGTGAATGTTGTCGCAGCCGTCTTCAATGGATACGCCGTAGTGACCGAAATTTTTCACCGAGCAGTTTTCCATGAAGCAGCCGTGAGCGCCGATAAAGCGAATGGTTCCCGGCGCTTTGTTGGCAGACTGACCGTCTGTTGCTTTGGGTTCAACGTTTTCGGTGTGCATGGTGGCGGTGTCTAAAATCTGGTCGCTGTAATAGCCGCCGTCGGTGTAGCGGAAGTCTAAATTGCGAAGCCGAATATTGTTTGCCTTTTTGCCGTTTTCTGCGTCGCCGTGTATGTCTACCAGCATGGAAATAACCGGTGCATAGACAGAAATGTTATCAACGGTCTGACTGTTGTTTTTCGGAATGTAATATAAAATGCCTTCTTTTTTATCTAAATACCATTGGTTGGGCTTAGAGAATTTTTCCGGTACGTTTTCTAAATAATATTCCATGGTGCTGGAATCTTCCGGAGATTCGCTGTAGCAGTGGTAGCCGGAGCGGTATTTTAACGTAACCTTGTTGGTTTTTCTGTCAAAGCTTTCAATGGGGGTGTGCTCGTCAACCCAGAAATGGGTGAAACTTAAATAGCAGTCCTCCACATTCTGAATGCCGTCCAAATCGCCGTCATTGGCGATAAACCATTTAGAGCCTTCGTGCAAGACCTTTGTTTTCACTTCCACTTGCTTTGGAATGATGTGGCCTGTTTCCGGGTATCTGGGAAGCTGTGCGCGTTCGCCGTCAACATATAAATCGGCAAAAGACCATTTGCCCTCTTTCACCTCGGGAATGTTCACCGCAAAGCACTTGTGGCCGTTAAACTCCGACTCGTAAAACCCGGTGAGCTTTTTGCTGCCCGTGATGGTGGTGCGTTTTTCCATGTCGTAAGGCTCAATGGTTAGTCCGCAGACCGATTCGTCGATTACAATGGTTTCGGGCACGAACACCTCGCTGTCCATAATTTTTAAGGTGATGGGCTGTAACATTCCCACCCGGCGCAGGTTTGCAATTTGCATCAGCGCAAATTTAAAGGTTTTTAAGGGGCCGTTGCCCAAACCGTCTTCCTCCGGCAGAAAGCCCATGTTAATATCTGAGCCGTTTTCAGCCGAAATATAAAGGGTTGTCACGTTGCTGAAATTGTACATAACTTTTCTCTCCTTTTCATGCTTAATGAAGTTTCATTTATTTTATAGCAATCGTTTCAAAAAGTCAATAACTTCAAGAAAAATAAAAAAATTATTGTGTAAACAATAAAACTGTAGTATAATATTTGATATATACATAATTTTAGGAGGAATACCATGTCACAGGAAAATAATTCAGTGCCGGAGCTGAGTGAACTTTTGCAAATCCGGCGGGACAAGCTGACCGAGCTGGTGAATGAGGGGAAAAATCCCTTTGAACAGGTGAAATTTGATAAAACGCACTATTGTGCTGATATTGAAAACAATTTCGAATCTATGGAGGGCGAAGTTGTGTCCGTTGCCGGGCGGCTCATGTCAAAACGCGGCATGGGAAAGGTAATGTTCTGCGATTTGCAGGACGTTTCCGGCAAAATTCAGCTTTTTGTAAAGTTAGACGTGTTGGGTGAAGCGTCTTACGCCGCCTATAAAAAGCTTGACATCGGCGACATTGTGGGCGCAAAGGGCGAAGTGTTTAAAACCAAAACCGGCCAGGTTTCGGTGCGGATTTCGGAATATACGCTTCTTTCTAAATCTCTTTTGCCCCTGCCGGAGAAATTCCATGGCATGACAGATACGGATTTAAGATACCGGCAGCGCTATGTGGATCTGATTATGAACGAAAGGTCCAGACAGACATTTTTAAAGCGCACACAGATTATTAAAGAAATCCGAAATTTTTTAGATAATTTGGGCTTTATGGAAGTGGAAACGCCGGTGCTTCACACCATTCCCGGCGGCGCAGCGGCCCGGCCGTTTATTACCCATCACAATACGCTGGATATTGACCTTTACATGAGAATTGCCTTAGAACTACATTTAAAGCGATTGATTGTAGGCGGGTTTGAAAAGGTGTATGAAATTGGCAGGGTGTTCCGTAACGAGGGCATGGACACAAAGCACAATCCCGAGTTTACGCTGTTAGAGCTTTATGAGGCCTATACCGACTATGAGCATATTATGAATTTAACGGAAGACCTATACCGCCATGTGGCTCAGGCCGTTTTGGGCACCGGTGTGGTGGAATATGACGGCGCGACGCTGGACTTTTCAAAGCCCTTTGAACGCATTTCCATGGTTGATGCTGTAAAAAAATATGCAGGCGTAGACTTTAATGAAATTGAAACGTTAGAGGAAGCACAAAAGGTTGCCAAAGAGCACCACATTCAGTTTGAGCCTCACCACCTGAAGGGAGATATTTTGAATTTGTTCTTCGACGAATTTGTTGAGGACAAGCTCGTTCAGCCCACCTTTTTAACTGGGCACCCGGTTGAAATTTCACCCTTGGCGAAAAAATGCCCGGGGGACAGCCGGTATACGGAACGGTTTGAGCTGTTTATTTGCGGCAGGGAATGTGCAAACGCATTTTCCGAATTGAACGACCCCATAGACCAGAAGGAACGCTTTATGGCGCAGGTTGCCAAGCGTGACGCGGGGGACGACGAGGCCAGCATGATGGACGACGATTTTGTTACGGCGCTGGAATATGGCATGCCGCCTACCGGCGGTTTGGGCATTGGAATTGACCGTTTGGTTATGATTTTAACCGGGGAAAACTCCATCCGTGACGTGCTTTTGTTTCCGACAATGAAGCCTTTGGATAAGTAAAGTGGCTTAAACACAGTGTTTCAGGGGTTTTAAAGCAGTTTGTCTTTATGTTTTACGACAGAATTACGACAAATGACGAGCTATGATATAGTAAAAAAATTAGAACACTATTGCTTTTATTATGGGCGATAGTGTTCTTTTTGTATGTCAGGTGTACAAATACATTTGACTTTTTGGAGCGGAAGTTCTGTATCAATGGTATCTAATCATTTTACAAATTCATAGTGGATATAATTTCACCAAACTATTATAATATATACTTTCACGTCGTCCCTTCTGTAAAATCTTTACGAACGAATTAAATATTTACCATCTTCTAAAACGCCCATAAAATAAGGCTTTTCGGCACTTTGCAAAAATTGGATAAAAGTGATATTAATATAAAAGTCGTATCTTTTTGATTATGAAAGGATATATTCGGCGTGGAAAAAAGCGCATATTTCTTTCACTAATCAGCCCTTTGTATTTTATTTGTTTGGTGTTATGCTGCTCGGTGTTAAACAGGGTATATACAAGGAAGAAGAATATGGTTACTTATTTGCAGACATTATGAGGAAGCAATTGGACACGGCTCTTTGAATTATCACACAAAAAGGGGTCGAAAGGTAACGTACAAGGAATATGAGAATACAACCGAAGAAACTGCTCCGTGGCCTGAATCCGATGTATTTACAGATGATTACAACAGCTCAAATAATGAATGAAAGTAATTTATAAGCGCCTTTATATGGAAGGTGCAGATAGAAAGCAGACTGTGAGAAATGCGCATAAAGCATAGTTCTCACAGTCTGTTTTTGTAAATAACGAGACAATCCCAAATGGTTAAAACTTTTTGTTTTGCAAGGATTCCTCTGTCGTTTTTATTGTATTGAATGCTTTTTTATCTTGACAAGATATGTAATAATAAATTGCATTGATAATCGCAAGCTGTGCTATTCTTGAATTAAGCCCTAAAATACTGTATTTCGTTTCATTGGAAGCAGTATAAAGCGCAACATCGCTTTGCTTCACTATTGGAGATTTTCCGTTGTTGGTGATAGAAATAGAAAAAGCACCATTTTCTTTTGCGATTTTTAATGCATCTACAATATCTTTTGATGAACCTGAGTGAGAGATTCCAATCACAACATCTTTTTTCGTAAGATGAGAAGCGCTGATTGACTGCATATGATTATCACTAAAGGCAATTGCATTATAACCTAATCGCATAAGTTTATGTTGAAAATCCAAAGCCACTGCCGAAGAATTCCCAAGACCATATATGACAATCTTATTTGCGTTCATAATCATTTTAGCTGCAGTTTCAAGAGATTCTGAATCAAGGCTTTTTTTTGTCATTTCAAGAGAACAGTATATATCATTAGAAACCTTTTCGAATATTTCGATACAGGAGTCTTCCTTTGAAATTCCGTCGGCTATTTTTGTACTGCCCTCTTCTCGAGCAAATGAAATTTTCAATTCCTGATAGCCACTAAACCCAAGTCTTCGTGCAAATCGTACAAGCGTAGCCTCTCCACATTTGCACTCTTCAGCCAATTCACTTATAGACAATGATATAATTTTTCCAGGATTTTTTATAAGCCAGTCGGCGACTCTCTTTTCCGCACCACCCATTTTATCATATAGCATTTTTATCTGTAATGTTGTTTTATTCATAATTACCTCGCATTATATCCAAGAGCAATTTAACACATTTTTTGAAGTTCCATTGTTACATTTTCGAACATTTTACTTAACGTGCAGTGATTGTATTTATGCAGTTTATAATCATGGGGCTGAGAGTAGATTTTAAGTAATTCTAAAACAGTACAATTTTCATTAAAATCCGAAACATATTTTGAATCATAATCATCAAGAGAAATAACTTCGTTTTCCACAAGCGCAATAAAGTCCATAATAGTCTCCTTGTAGGAATCTTGAAAATTATTTTCATTTTTAGTATATCAAAAAAACAAAAAAATGTCAATGATAAACCGTTTGAAAAAAATATTGAAAAATATTTTCAGAAACTATTGAAAATTATTTTCATATATGATAGAATTTATTAAAAATATAAAAAAATATATGGAAATATTTTTCAAATTAAAAGGAGAGTGTTAAAATGTTGGATTTTAAAGTGAAAATCGGATTGATTCCTGATGTGCGTGATTTGTTTGATTTTTCTACTCGCAAAGGTATTTTTGAACCTGCAAAAGGTGTAGAAAATAAAAACAAAGTATTAGAATATATTAAGAACAATTTTTCTGATGAAATTACCGAGTTTTGTGATTTGGAATGGCTCAATGACTTGGGAGTTGTTTATAAGAACTTTGATTGTGATAGAGTTTGTGAGTACTTAAGAGAACAAAAAGTGGATGCCATATTTATTATTAATTGTAATTTCGGAAATGAAGAGGTTTGTGGTCAAATTGCAAAGAAGATGGGACTCCCTGTTCTTTTGTGGGGACCTCAAGATATGGTCTTTGAGCCTGATGGACAGAGATACACAGACTGTCAGTGCGGTTTGTTTGCAATCAGTAAGCAGTTAAGGCGTTATGGTGTTCCGTTTAGTTATATAGAAAATTGTGAGGTTGAAGATGATATATTTAAAGATGGACTTCATCAATTTTTATCAGTAGTTACAATGATTAAAAACTTTAAAGAAATGAGAATTACACAAGTTGGTACAAGACTTAATCCATTTAAGAGCGTTATGTATAACGAGCTTGAGCTGATGGAAAAGTTCGGTCTTAATATGCAGACTGTTAATATGGCTGTTGCCGAAAAGCATTTTAACGAAATTATGGAAACAAAGCAAGACAAGCTTAAGGTTTCCCTTGCAGATTTGAAGGAAAAATATGATGTTGACGGGCTTGACGATGCTCTTCTTACAAAAATGCTTGCATTTGTTAATATGTATATAGAAATTTTTGAAGAAACTGATTCCGATGTAATGGCATCGGAGTGTTGGACGGCAATGCCTATGGCAATGGGCGCAAATCCTTGCCTTGCTATGAGCATCCTCTATGATATGGGATATATTGTTGCGTGTGAATCTGATATTTATGGAGCAATTACAGCAGCACTTTTAACTTGTGCATCAAGAGGAAAGGTTGCAGCAACCTTTGGTGAATTTACAACAAGGCACCCTAAGAATAAAAACGCAGAGCTTTTATGGCATTGCGGTCCATTCCCCTACTCAACAAAAAGAGATGACGAAAAGGCTAAATTATTTAACGCAAAACCCAGCTTTAGAGCGAAAGATGGCGAATATACAATTGCAAGGTTTCAGGCAGACCGTGGTCGCTATACATTGCTCGGTGGCGAATATCATACAACAGAAGGTCCTAATACATTCGGCACATATATGTGGGCAGAATTTAAGGACTTATCGAAAATTGAGAAAAAACTAATAAATGGCCCATATATTCATCATATGGTTGAAGCTTATGGTAATTATAGTGAAATTTTGAGGGAGTTTTGTAAATACGTTCCCGAACTTGATTTTGACCCGATAGAAGAATAATATAAAGAAAGAAGGATTAAAAAATGACAGACTTTTTATTTGATGTAGTTGCAACCGAACTTGAGGATGCAGTCGGAAGAGAAAACTGTTCTACAAGAACAATTGATAAACTCGCACATAGCGTTGACTATTTCTGGCTTTCAAGAATGTGGGCAGATAGAGGCTTAAGAATGCCTGAAGGCGACTTTATAGTTGCGCCAAAGGATGCAAAAGAAGTTTCTGCAGTATTAAAAATTGCAAACTACTATAAAATCCCTGTTACAACATGGGGCGCTGGTGGTGGCACACAAGGTGGCGCTGTTCCGGTTTGTGGTGGTATTGTATTAGACACAAAGAGAATGAATAAAATTTATGATGTGAATGAACAGGGTATGTACATAGAATGTGGCACAGGTGCTATCTATAAGCATCTTGAATATGCCGCAAACGAAAAAGGCTATGCAACTATGCATTATCCATCTTCCCTTACATGTTCAACAGTTGGTGGATTTTTGGCTCATCGTGGAATTGGTGTATCATCAACTAAATACGGAAAAATTGATGATATGGTACTTCAGATGGAGGTTGTTTTGCCAAATGGTGACATCATTGAAACATCACCTGCTCCAAAACATGCAGCAGGTCCTGATTTGAACCAAATATTTATCGGTTCAGAGGGTACACTTGGTGTTATGACAAAGGCTCAAATGAGAATTTATGAACAACCTGAATCAAGACAGTTTAGAGGATTTTTGTTCCATAATATGACAGATGCTTTTAATTCAGGAAGAGAATTATTGCAAAAGTTCAAGCCATCAGTTATGCGTCTTTATGACGAAGCAGAAACTGCATCTTTAATCAAGAAAATTGTCGGAGTTGAAAAGAAAGGTGCATTTATGAATATTGCAATCGAGGGCGTTAAAGAAATGGCAGATCTTGAAATGAAGATTTTGCTTGAAACTTTCGCAAAATACGGAGCAGAAGATTTAGGCTCAGAGTACGGTGAAAAATGGTGGAAAGAAAAGATTACATTCTTCTACCCAGGTCATATGATGGATATTCCGCAATGCTTTGGCACAATGGACACAATCGCACCTTACGATAAGATAGAAAAGATTTACTGGGCAATGAAGGAAGCAATTGAAACAAACTTCCCACAAGCTAAATTTATCGCCCACTTCTCACACTGGTATGAGTGGGGTTGTATGATTTATGACAGATTTATTGTTGATGGCGATAAAGTTCCTCAAGACCCACACGAAGCTTTTAGACTTCATCAAGCAATTTGGAACTGCGGTGTAAGAACTGCACTTGCTAACGGTGGTGTTGTAAACGACCACCACGGTGTAGGCATCAAACTCGGCAGACTTATGAAAGAACAGTATGGACCTGCGATGCAGGTGTTTGAAGGAATTAAGAAACAACTTGACCCAAATGGTATTATGAATCCATTCAAGCTTGGACTTTAAGGAGGTAACTATAATGAATTTTTCGCAAAAAGCAAAAGAACATATAGATAGTTGTCGTTTCTGCTGGATGTGCCACCATGTGTGTCCCGTAGGTAATGCAACAGGATTAGAAAGAAACACAGCAAGAGCAAGAGCATTAGGTTTATCACTTGTTGCTCGTGGAGCTGTTGAATATTCAGAAGATATTATTAACAATGTTTATGAATGTACACTTTGTGGCGGTTGTATGACAGACTGCGTAACAGGTTGGGACCCAGTAATGTTTGCTAAAGAAGCAAGACTTGGTGCGGCTCTAGATGGAAAACTTCCTGAATATGTATTAAAAATGATAAATAACCTTACCGAAAAGGGAAGTATTTACGGTGCAGAAAAGAATCCAAATATTCCTGTTTTTGAAGATAAGAATACACTGTTCTTCTTAGGGGAGGATACTCGTGCTAAAGGCTGTGCTAAAGCTGCAGTTGAACTGTTACAGAAAGCAGGAGTAAAATTTGCTTTACTTGAAAATGAGCCTAACAGTGGTGCGTCAATGAACTTTTTAGTAGGTGCTGCTAATGAAACAAAATCTATGATGGAGGAATGTACAAAAATCCTTTCTTCCTATAAAACTGTTATCTGCTACGACCCTTATGATGCTGATGTAATACTTCGCGAATACAAGGAATGGGGCATTGATGTAAAGGCAGAGGTTAAGACATTTACTTCATATGTGGCAGAGCTTATTGAGAACGGTGCATTAAAAATTAAAAATAATGGCAAGTCATATACTCCGCAAGATAGTCCATATCTTGCAAGAGATTTGGAGGAAACACAGCCAATCCGTAAAATTTTATCTGCTTGCGGAACTGTAAATGAAATGTTATTAAACAGAGAACACACCGTTTTAGCAGGTCAGCTTATTATGGGTGAATATATGAATGATGTAATTGAAAAAATTGCGTCTGACAGATGGAGTAATGCCAAAAATATGAACACAAAAACTTTAGTTACTGCCTCTACTGCAGAATATGAATATTTGTCAAGAACGAAGCCTGAAGGTATGGAGCTTTTAAAAATTGAGGAGGTTGTTTTACAGTGCTTGTAAATCTTAAATATGTTTTAGATTTAGCGGAAAAAGGCAATTTCGCAATCCCTGCATTTAATGTATATAATATGGAGACAGTAATGGGTATTATTAAAGCTGCAGAAGAAACAAAAGCCCCTGTTATTATTCAAAATTATTCAAGACTTGTAACGAACGAGGAAGGCTACTATCTTGCTCCAATTGTTTTGGCTGCAGCAGAAAAGGAAAGCGTTCCTGTTTGTTTCCATCTAGACCATGGTGCAAGCGAAGAAGCTGTTATACGTTCACTCAGATTTGGTGCAACAGGAATTATGATTGATAAATCACTTCTTCCATTTGAGGAAAATGTAGCAGCAACAAAGTCTGTTGTAGAACTTTGTAAAGCAGTTGGAGTAGAGGTTGAAGGTGAAATTGGTCATGTAGGTACTGCTGCAAATGGCGATGAACAGACTACCGAGTACACAACTGTTGAAGAAGCAAAAACTTTTGTTGAAAACACAGGTGTTGTTGCACTTGCAATTGCAGTTGGTACGGCTCACGGCAGATATAAGAAGGCTCCAAGGATTGCAATAGACAGAATTGCAGAAATTCACGATGCAGTTGACGCATCCCTTGTTTTACATGGCGGCAGTGGTATTCCTGATGAAGAAATTAAAGCTTCCATCAAAGCAGGTATCAGAAAAATCAACTTTGGTACAGACATTTGTTTTTCTTTCTTAGATAAAGTTTTTGAAACATCAAGGGATGTATATGCAATAGATCTATTTATGAAGGATGCAATAGAGAATGTAAAAGAGTTTGCAATTGAAAAAATTAAACTTTTGGGTGCGGAGAATAGAATATGATTAAGATTGTAGGAATAGGCGCTAATGTATATGATACATTAATCACTTTACCTGAATTTCCTGCAGAAGATACTAAAATGAGAGCAAATTCAACTTGCGTAAGCGGTGGCGGTCCTTGTGCAACAGGACTTGTTACCGTAAGCAAGCTTGGGGGTTCATCTGCTTTTATTGGTGTATTGTCCGATGATAATGCAGGTAAGTTTTTATTAGAAGATATGAAAAAATATGGTATGACAGACGAATATGTTGATGTCAAAAAAGGATATTCGTCTTTTTCCTCATATATATTGTTAAATACAAAAAAAGCATCACGAACTTGTGTTTTTAATAAAGGAAATCTTCCCGCTTTGGAACTTTCCGAAAAACAAAAACAGATTATTTGTGATGCTGAAATTCTTATGGTTGACGGAAACGAAATGGAATCTGCAATTGAGGGTGCAAAACTTGCAAATCAATCAGATACAAAGGTTTTGTATGATGCAGGTGGATTGTATGATGGCGTAGAAAGATTGTTGCCATATGCAGATATTTTAATCCCGTCGGAAGAATTTGCATTAGGGCACACAGACAAAAAAACTGCAGATGAAGCGGCTATAGTATTGTATAAAAAATATTCACCTGAAGTTGTAGTTATAACACAAGGTAAAAATGGCGGACTTATTTATGATGGTAAAGAAATTGAAAAATATCCTGCGTTTTTAGTTGATGCTGTGGATTCAAACGGCTCTGGAGATGTATTTCACGGTGCATTTGCTTTTGCGGTCAGTATAGGTTATAATTATAAAAAAGCATGTGTTTTTTCTAGTGCCGTATCTGCACTTAAGTGTACAAAGGTAGGCTCAAGAGCATCAGTACCTACTTTAGATGAAGTTAAAAAATTTTTAAAGGAGCGTGGATGTAATGAATTTGAAGAAAACATGGAATAAAAAATATGGTAAATCTGAAATAATTACAAAAGACAATAGCCCATGCAAAAATGTTGAAATTGATATGGTAAAATTGACAAAGGGTGATAAAAAAAGCTATAGTGAAGCCGACAAAGAGTATGGTTTACTTATTTTAAATGGCAAATGCACAGTTGAAGGTGCAACATTCAAGTACGAAAATGTTGGCGAGCGTGAAACTGTTTTTGAGGGAAATGCAACGTGTGTATATGTCCCAAGAAATACAGATTTTACAATTACTGCTTGTGGTGAAGTTGCTATTGCAGTTTGTAAATGTCCATCAACTAATGACCATAAGCCTGCACTAATTAAGCCTACTGATGTTACCGGTAAAAAATTAGGTAAACCAGGCTGGGAAAGACATGCTATGTTTATACTTGATGAGAGAGTTGAAGCCGACCAAATTTATATCGGTGAAGCATGGATTGACGGCGGTCAGTGGTCTAGCTACCCTCCACACAAGCATGATGATATGAATATGCCAACAGAAGCAAATACTGAAGAAATTTATTACTTCGAGTTTGAAAAGCCACAAGGCTTTGGTATTCAAAAGGTATATACAATGGAAGGAGATATTGACGAAACTTATACTGTTAAATCAGGTGATTTCGTTGAAATTCCAAGAGGATATCACCCATACCATTCAGCTCCGGGTTATAAAAGTTATATGCTTTGGATTATGGCAGGACCAATCAGAGGTTTTTATATGACTACGGATGAGGAACACAAATGGCTAAACAATTAATCACAATAAAAAGCGCCTTTTTACGGCAGAAATAAGCACTATAGGTTGAAATTCAATCATAAAAAATTAGATGGCACAGAGTATATTTAGCAGGGCGCCCCTGATATTTGGGCAAAAAGGGCGCCTATGCTTTTTCCTATTTATGGTGGTCTTAAAGAGGACAAATATGTTTTGATGGGAAAATATATACTTTCTAAACATGGTTACGCTTTAAAGAGTGAATTTGAGGGTATATCTTTTGGCTTTAAACAAAAGAAAGGGTATCAATAAAATTGGTTCGGGAAAAACTCACGAAAGAATATATACAATGATAATAGAGGGATAAATAATGAAACTTCACACTATACACGACAAAGAATTTGCGCCTTACGGCAGAGTTATTGATTGCGACTGTAGTGAAATAATTGATATGGCAAAAAAAATTGAATTGCCAAAAGAGGGTTCAACATATCTTGCTTCAGTAGAAGATTTTGAGAACCTAGAAGTAAAAACACAACTTGAAAAGGAATATTTTGGAGAAATTCCAATTCAGGTGGGTTATTGTTTCGGTCATTCTACAAAGCTTAATGGTTTCGAATGGCACAAAAGTTCAGAAATAAATATAGCGGTAACCGATGCAATATTATTTTTAGGTAATATTGCAGAAATGGAAAATGACAGGTATAATTCAGAAAATGCAAAGGCGTTCTTGCTTAAACGTGGTGATATTGTTGAAGTTTATGCCACAACATTGCATTTTTGTCCTTGCGAAGTTACAAAAGATGGCTTTGGAGTGGTGGTTGCATTGCCAAAAGGCACAAACACAAATTTAGAACACACACCAAAAGACAAAAAAATGTTTAAAAAAAATAAGTGGATAATCGCACACGAAGATAATGACAATTTGTTGAAAAGAGGCGTTGTTCCGGGAGTTTATGGAAAAAACTTTGAGGTAGGTAAGGATATATGAAGTATTTAATAGGAATTGATTTTGGTGGGGGCGCATCTAAAGCCACACTTCTTTGCGAAAATGGTGAGATTACAGCAACTGCCACATACGAATACGATACATATTATCCACAAAATGGATGGGTAGAGCAAAATCCTGAAGATTGGTACATTGCGACCAAAGAAAATATCAAGGCAGTTCTTGAAAAAAGTAAAATCAACCCATCGGATATTAAAGCAGTTGCACTAGATGCCGCAACACATACTGCAGTTGTTATGGATAAGGATTTTCATGTTTTAAGACCAAGCATATATTGGACAGACACAAGAACACAAAAAGAAGTTGCAATTCTAAATGAAAAATACTACCATATTATTTTGAAACAAGTTTTACACAATCCGGGAACAATATGGACTCTGCCACAGCTTATGTGGATAAAGGAAAATGAACCTGAAGTTTGGGAAAATGTTGAAAAAATCTGTTTTGCAAAAGATTATGTACGCCATAAATTAACAGATGATTATGTAACTGATAATATTGAGGCTGAGGGTAGTATGCTCTTTGACTATAACAAACAGTGTTGGTCAAAGGAATTATGCGATATTATAGATTTTGATACAGAAAAACTCCCTCGAATTGTAAGCCCTACGGATTTAGTTGGTAAAATAACAAAAGAGGCTGCTGAAGATACAGGACTTTTTGAAGGTACACCTGTTATTTGCGGAAGCACCGATACGGTTATGGAGGTTTTTGCCGCAGGCGGTATAGAAAAAGAAGCTATGACGATTAAGCTTGCCACTGCAGGTAGAATTTGTGTCATTACAGATAAGACGTATCCTGACAAAAATCTTATAAATTATTCGCATTTTATTGACGGACTTTGGTATCCTGGCACTGCAACAAAAGCTTGCGCCGCATCTTATAGATGGTTTCGCGATACTTTTGGCGGGGATTACAAAGAATTAGATAATGAGGCGGAAATGCTGCCTATAGGATCGGATGGTCTTGTTTTTCATCCGTATCTTAATGGAGAACTTACACCTTATCAAAATCCTAAACTTTGTGCAAGTTTCGTAGGTGTCAGAGCG
>OIYE01001215.1_pt1 | contig 14725 bp, 13 predicted proteins | sample 1588091 | NCBI WGS metagenome assembly OIYE01 (sample SAMN03283265) | human gut metagenome | biome: human-associated habitat; material: feces | host: Homo sapiens | place: USA | collected 2013 | reverse complement strand
CTGCAAAGTAGAATTTACCTTTGCAAGGTGGATTTTACTTTTTCAATTCACCTTTTTCAACATTTTTTGTTATTGTTCGTACTATGTGCGACCAACAGCCATTTTTATCCTCCATCGCAACAAAATGTGAATTTCCTATTCCTATACCAGCTGAAACGCTTTCAGCACATACAGCCATCCTGTCAACGTGAATGCACTGAACAATGTTGTCAGCATCACTACACTTGATGATAAAACTCCTTCATGTCCCATATTCTTTGCCATAACAAAACTGCTTACTGTTGTTGCGGATCCAAGCATTACAAGGATTGCAATCAGTTCTTCCTGACGGAATCCCAGTTTTACAGCAATCGGAAGAAAAATTGCCACAAATACAACCAACTTCATAATTGTTGCTGTCACAGCCGGTTTGATCTTTCCAAGTGCTTTCCTAAAATCAAAGGTAGCTCCCATTGCCATCAGCCCCATTGGTGTGGACATTCCTCCAATACTTGTCACCGTTTTATTAAGAATTACCGGCATTGGGATCTTGCAGGCTGACCAGATCAGACCAGCCACGATTCCAATGATGATTGGATTGGTTACGATTCCCTTTAACGTTTTCATCCATACAGCTTTATCAATTGCTTTTCGTTCCGGATGGAAAAAGGATAACACGATAACTGCCATCACATTATAAAGTGGTACACTTCCAATGATCATAAGTGGCGCCATCCCTGCATTTCCATAAATATTCTGGATAAATGCAATTCCAAGAAGTGCTGCGCTGCTCCGGTAAGAAGCCTGTATAAATTCCCCCTGGATTGAACGGTCTTTCCAGATGCAAGATACCAGTGCAGCAATTGTAATACAGATAAATGTTACTACAAAGCAGAAAATCACAAATTTGATATTCCACACTTCTTTAAAATCAACCTTTGCCAGGTCACCAAACAACAATACCGGCAATGGAATCAGAAAGACAAATTTATTCATCTTTGCTGCAAACTCTTCATCCATCCAGCCAAGCTTTCTGAACAGCATTCCCAGTACCATCATCAAAAAGATCGGTACGGTTGCATTCAGACTAAAAACTAAATTTTCCATTCTTCTCACCAATTCCCTACTCTGTACGAAGCGCTGTCACAGGATCACTCTTTGCTGCTTTCTTTGATGGGATCAGTCCACCAAGTAATGTAAGGACAACACTTAATAAAATCAGTATGATTGCCGGAACAATCGGCAGAACTGCATTTACCTTCGCATTATCCGCCACATTGTGAATAATCGCATTTCCCGGAATCAGAAGTAACAAGGTTAGTCCGATTCCGATCACCCCTGCACAAAGTCCGATAATAAACGTCTCTGCATTAAACACCTGTGATACATTTCGCTTCGACGCACCGATTGCTCTTAATATTCCAATTTCCTTCTTCCGCTCAAGCACACTGATGTAGGTAATAACACCAATCATGATGGATGATACCACAAGAGAAATCGCTACAAATGCAATCAACACATAACTGATCGTATCTACGATTGTTGTGACAGAGGACATTAAAGTTCCAACTACATCGGTATAAGTAATGACCTGCTCATCCTTCCCTTCTGCCTCCATCCTGCTATTATAATCGTCCAGAATCTTTACTACTTGTTCCTTTCCTTCAAAATCCTTTGGATATATGTTAATAGCAGACGGGACTGCAAAATCTACATATCCCAGTTTCTGCAGATTACTATCATAAGAAGCCAAGCCTTTCCCACTCATCGACATCATAAGCTCTGCCAGATCATCTTCCGTCATATTCATCTGAAATGCGTCTGCAAATGCTGTCGGATCAATCTGCATTGCATTTCCGAGGCTGTTCTGAAGCTGCGTTCCTACGTTGGTCATCATCTGTTTCATTGCAGATTCAAGCCCAGTTGTCATCTGACCGATAATCTGTGTCATTGCAGAGGACACCTGTGTCTCAAGTGCCTGACCTATCGCATTTCCCATAGTCCCCATTGCCTGATTCATATAGTTTCCGATGATTTTTGACACCTGGCTTTCCAGCTGATCCATATCGATCATTGCTGACAGACCTTCCTGAAACTGCTTCTTTCCATCATCTGTTTGCAGATAAGCCATGAAATGTTCTCCCATCTTAGACGGATCCGGAAGACCATTCTCTGAAGCATATGCCAAATAGCCTTTCACAAGGTCATCTGATAGTTTCTCAAGCTGTTCCGGTGTTATCTCAATCTTCGGATCTTCCGGCATAACTTCTGACATCCAATCTGAAATTATTTTCTTCGCTTCATCCGTCTGAAGATATTCCATCAAATATTCATCAAATTGATCCGGATCTGTATATCCTTTTTCCGTAATATACTGTTCGTATCCGGCCATAATATTTTTGATCAATTCCTGTATTTTCTCAGTTGTAATCGTCACAATTCCGCTTGATTTCATGATATCTTTTATATTGTCAGAAATAATCTTTTTTGCTGCATCTGTCTTAAGAAATGCTGTAAAATTCTCTCCAAGACCTGAATAATCTGCCTCTGGATGTGTCTTTGCATACTCCTGATATCCCGTCAGCAGTCCACAAGCCATCTGTTTCATACCATCCGGTGATACCTTCAGATCCAGATTCGAAACGATCTCTCCCAGATTCATCTGCGGCATTCCGGAAAGATCTAAGTTCAGAGAATCTGGATTCACAAGTCCCGACAGATCCAGCGTATTACTTCCTGTCTGAAATGCTTTTGACAAATTCATAGATTCACTGAGATTTAACGAATTCCCAAAATCCAGAGAATTTCCTAAATTGTTCATCGCACTTGCGTCAAATCCAAATGCTTTCTGTAGTGCTGCTTCGTCAACCGTAAATAAAGAATCCATGGCGAATCCATTTTCACTGTCTTTCTCTCCGAATTTTTTATTTGTAAATACATTAACATCCGGATTTGTCAGCTGTTGTTTCACAATCTCACTTTTTGCTGCCTGTTCTGCCACATGTTTCGTCAATGATGTCGGATATGCAATTCCCGGACTCAGAGAGGAGGCTTTCGCATCTTCAGCGGGTTTCACAATACCAACCACGGTAAGATCTTCCCCATTCGCTACAAGTGATTTCATATAATCTTCATTATCCGTCTTATCTTTCCAAACCTGATACTGACTATCATATTCATAATACTCAGAACTGTTCACAAGCTTGAACTTTGTTCCGATAATATCATCATAAGAATAGGTTCCCAGATCATCCGGTGTAGTAACATTTTCCTCTTTCATAAATGACTGGATCATCTCATCAAGCTCCAGCGGATCACGAAGTCCCAATGTATAAAGCATAAAATCACTCATTCCGCCATTCGAAGTCAGAACCACAACACATTCATTATATTTTTTTGGCCAATGACCCTTTTCCACTTCATACTGATTTTCATAAAGTTTACTGCTCTCCGGCATCTCATAAAAAACATCTGTACTCATCATAGATGACATCATGCTATTCGTACTTATAGAAGAACCCAATCCCATAGCTGAAAAGGATTGATCTGGATTCACCTGACGGATACTGTCTTTATTTTCTTTATAAATCTGCGGAGAAATGCTGTACTTATATTCTATAGCATTCGTATATTGTTCCACTCCACTCTTACCAGTATCAAGATACTTCTTCAAAGCACCAAGGTCATTTGAATCCATTGTGGAAAACATATTCGTCACCATCTGAATTACTTTAACCTGATCCTTTGACTTTTTCTTTGTATCTGACTTCTCTTTGTCTGTTTTTTTATCATCCGCAGAAGCACTGTCCATCCCAACCATCATGGATGTCAGATCAAAGCCTGTACTTTGTATCTGCAGCGGATATTCTGAAAGCGTCTCTTCCTCTACGTTCTGAATATATTGATTCACACCTGTAGATAGAGACAGAATTAATGCAATTCCGATAATTCCGATTGAGCCTGCAAATGAAGTCAAAAGCGTTCGTGCCTTCTTTGTCTTCAGATTGTTAAAACTCAAAGCTAATGCTGTCAGAAATGACATCGAGGATTTCCCCATATTCCTGTGTTCTGCCACTCCCATCACCGTTTCATCTACTTCAAACGGATCTGTATCTGAACGGATCACACCATCTTTTAATGTAACAATTCTTGTCGCATACTGCTCTGCAAGCTCCGGATTATGTGTAACCATAACCACCAGTCGGTCTTTCGCTACTTCCTGAAGAAGATCCATGACCTGCACACTTGTATCACTGTCCAGTGCACCTGTCGGTTCATCTGCAAGCAGGATATCCGGATCATTCACTAATGCCCGGGCAATCGCAACACGCTGCATCTGTCCTCCGGACATCTGACTTGGGCGCTTGTGAAGCTGCGCACCTAGTCCAACCTTTTCAAGCGCTTCTGTCGCACGTTTCCTTCTCTCGGACTTGCCAATCCCCGAAATCGTAAGTGCCAGTTCAACATTTGCCAGAACAGTCTGATGCGGAATCAGATTATAACTCTGGAAAACAAATCCTATCGTATGATTACGATAAGAATCCCAGTCTCTGTCCTTATATTTCTTCGTTGATATTCCATTGATGATCAGGTCTCCGCTGTCATACCGATCCAAACCGCCAATGATATTCAAAAGCGTTGTCTTTCCCGAACCGCTCGGTCCCAGAATAGCAACAAATTCATTATCTCTGAGATTCAGACTGACATCATCCAATGCTTTCTGTATCAGATTACCTGTTCGATATTCCTTGCAAATATGTTGTATCTGAAGCATGACTTCTCTCCTTTTCCAATCACTATTCAGCCATTATTTTACTATTCTACACCCTGCTTGGGTGAATTGTCATTCACTTTATAAGGTTTTTTCTTGATTTCTATACATTTTTCCATAATGTGGTTAGATAGTATGTAATACACGAGAGCATTGAAGGAATTTATCATGAAAACATATAAAAAACCTGTTGTTTCCGTTGATACAGGCCTTGCTGAAGGAGTATACGCTGCAAGTGGTGCAACTATAAAAACTGCCAGCAGATAAATTTCTACTGGCAGAAAAAATTTATATTTTTTCAATTGTCTTCTTCTTAACATAATCCTTTAATTGCTTCTATTGTTCGGGTATATTCTCGTTCTACTTCTTCAAACATCTCTGTAGTGTTTTCTTTGATTTCTTTGTCTCGAAGCTCTTCTGTTAATGCTGAGCTGACCTCGAATAACTTTGTAAATCCAAGATTCATGCACACGCCTTTCAATGTATGTGCACTTCGGAATGCGAGTTCTGCATCCTGATTTTCAAGTCCTTCTTTTAATCCCCGGAAACTTGTATCATCCAAAAACTTCAATACAAATTTACGGACCAGTGTTTCACTTCCAAGCCTTCTCATCACATCATCATAGTTGCTTTCCATTGCCTCATAGCATTCTTCTAAATTCATTTTTGTTTACTCCTTAATTTTCTTTTATTTCAATAGTCCCATCAATTCTTCAAAACAGACTCCATCTGTCAACGGAATTTCCATTTCAATAGACTTTTGTATGCACTTCTTTATAAATGCGGATGCCTTTCGAACAGATTTTGTAAATTCCACTCCATTGACCGCATCTGCTGCAATAATTGCTGAGAAAATATCTCCTGTGCCACATCTGGAATGTCCTACTTTATGTGTGCGGATCATCTCGTACCCTTTACCTTTTTCGAAACACAAGTTGGATACATACGTCTTCTGTGGAATTCCTGTAATCACAACTTTTTCCGGTCCGGTCTGCACAATCTGTTCTGCCATCTTTGCCAGCTCTCTCGTTGTCCACCGTTCCTTATACGGCGTTCCTGTCAGGATACATGCCTCTGTCACATTGGGAACAACTACATCCGCATAACGGACCAATCGAATCATCTGTCTGCACATTTCTTCCGTATAGGTCGAATATGCCTCACCGTTATCTCCCATCACCGGGTCGATCACAGCCACTGTATTCTCGTCTCTAAAATACTGGATAAACTCACTGACGATCCGAATCTGTTCTGCTGACCCCAAAAAACCGCTACAAATTCCTTCAAACTTCAGATCCAGATTCTTCCATTGTTCAATATATGCTTCCATATTTGATGTATAATCTGTAAAATAATAATCTTCATATGCGGTATGATTTGAAAAAATCGAGGTAGGCACTGCACAACACTGAACTTTCAGCATTGAAATAATCGGCATCTGTACCGCAATTGAGCATCTGCCAAAACCTGTAAAGTCATTGATCAGCGCAATTTTTTTCTGTTGATTATGATTCTGCATCATTCTATTCCCTCGTTTCTTCTATATATAAATAGACACACACTAATTTAATTTAATTACAATATGTCATAGATGTCAATATTTCTTTTTTACTATTCTCTTCCAACTTCTGTGTGATTGCTTTTTCTACTATAATAATTTCTTATTAAATAATATCTGATTTGTTTATGATACCTCAAAAACATTCTATTTTTTTCACTTTTCACTCAACGTATTAAACAATCCAAGTTTTTATTTTCCTGCTATTTTTATGCAAAAAACACAATTATCCACAATTTTCTTTCTTCAAAGATTTTTCACACCTCTCCGGACACGTTTTCCCCCCGCTTGACAGTTTCCCCTAAAAAGTGTACGGTTACGTTGTAAATTCTAAGAAAATTCTATGAGGTGAAAAAATGCAGGAATTAAAACCAATCAAAGAAGGTAAAGTTCGTGAAATTTATGATAATGGAGACAGCTTAATCATGGTTGCTACAGACCGCATCAGCTGCTTTGACGTGATTCTCAACAATGAAGTTACAAAGAAAGGAACTGTCCTGACTCAGATGTCCAAATTCTGGTTTGATCTGACAGAAGACATTCTTCCTAACCACATGCTCTCTGTTGATGTGAAAGATATGCCGGAGTTCTTCCAGCAGGAGAAATATGATGGAAAATCTATGATGTGTAAGAAACTCGAAATGCTTCCAATCGAGTGTATCGTTCGTGGTTATATCACTGGAAGTGGCTGGGAAAGCTATAAAGAAAACGGAACTGTTTGTGGAATCACACTTCCGGAAGGATTAAAGGAATCTGACAAACTTCCTGAACCAATCTATACACCTTCCACAAAGGCTGAAATCGGAGATCACGATGAGAACATTTCATTCGAGCAGAGCGTTGATCACCTTGAAAAATATTATCCTGGAAGAGGACGTGAACTCGCTGAGAAACTTCGCGACAACACAATTGCTCTCTATAAGAAATGTGCCGAATATGCTCTGAGCAAAGGTATCATTATTGCAGATACAAAATTTGAGTTCGGACTTGATGAAAATGGAAATATGGTAATTGGAGATGAGATGCTCACTCCTGACAGTTCCCGTTTCTGGCCTGCTGACGGTTATGAAGCCGGACATGGACAGCCATCTTTTGACAAACAGTTTGCCCGTGACTGGCTGAAAGCAAATCCAGACAACGACTGGACACTTCCACAGGAAATTGTAGATAAGACGATTGAGAAATACCTTCAGGCATATAAGATGCTGACAGGAAAAGATCTGGATAAATAAGATTTCATAAAACAAATAGGGACGAAATGAACCGCTTAACAAGCTTTTCATTTCGTCCTTTTTTTACTACATTTCTGTAAAAAGAAAACGAGGATCAACTCCTCGCTTTCTCTCTGGTTTTTAGTTTGTTGTTTTCACCCTATCTGTGTGATCTTTTGTGATTGCTTTGATTGCAAGCAGAACTCCAATCTGCAGAGCAATTCCGATCACGAGACAGATGACTGCATTCTGCAAGATACCTGCGATCACATATGTAATACAGGAAACTGCTGCTACAGTCATTGCATATGGAAGCTGCGTGGATACATGATTTACATGATTACACTGCGCTCCTGCGGATGCCATGATTGTTGTATCTGAAATAGGTGAACAATGATCTCCGCAAACTGCTCCGGCCATACAAGCTGAGATCGAGATGATCATCATTGTCTCGTTCGTACCTTGGAATACTGCAACTACGATTGGAATCAGAATTCCGAACGTTCCCCAGGAAGTACCTGTTGCAAATGCAAGAAAGCATCCTACAAGGAAGATGATTGCCGGAAGAAGGTTCATCAGTCCGCCTGCTGCTGAATTCATTACAGAAGCCACGAACGGAGCTGCTCCAAGGCTGTCCGTCATCGCTTTCAGTGTCCATGCAAATGTAAGAATCAGGATAGCCGGAACCATTGCCTTAAATCCTTCCGGAATACAAGCCATAGAATCCGAAAAACGAAGAACTTTTCTTACTGCATAAAAAACGATTGTAATTACCATTGCGAAGAAACTTCCAAGCATCAGTCCAACAGATGCATCACTTCCGGAAAAAGCCTCTACAAAGCCTGTTCCTGAGAAGAAACCACCGGAGTAGATCATTCCTATTACACAGCATACAATAAGTGACAAGATTGGGAACACAAGATCAATTACCTTCCCCTTATTGTAAATAGCATTTTCTGTTGCATTTTCAAATGGTCTGTCTCCTGTTGTAAAAAGATCTCCTTCAATCGCATTTTTCTCATGCGCCTTCATCGGGCCATAATCTTCTTTTGCAAGAACCAGTGTTACCATCATTATAATTGTAAGAATTGCATAATAGTTATATGGGATTGCACGAATAAAAATTGAAAATCCATCCTCCCCTTTCACAAATCCTGTTACTGCTGCTGCCCAGGAAGAAATCGGTGCAATAATGCAGATTGGCGCTGCTGTAGCATCGATCAGATATGCGAGTTTCGCACGGGATACATTGTGACTGTCTGTTACCGGACGCATAACGCTCCCAACTGTAAGGCAGTTAAAATAATCATCAATAAAAATCAGCACTCCAAGTGCGATTGTTGCAAGCTGTGCACCCGCTCTTGTCTTGATATGCTCTTTCGCCCAGCGTCCGAATGCTGCAGAACCACCGGCTTTATTCATCATACATACCATAACACCAAGAATTACCAGAAATACTAGAATACCCATATTGTAAGAATCTGTAAGTACTCCCACTACTCCATCCTGAAATACATGTAAAATTGTAGCTTCCGGTTTAAATCCTGACCAAAATGCACCTCCGATCAAAATTCCAACGAATAAGGAGCTGTAAACTTCCTTTGTAATAAGTGCCAGTACGATTGCAACGACCGGTGGCACCAGAGACCAGATTGTTGCATAGAGCTGAGGTACATACTCGGCAGATGTATCTGCGGCAAATACTGTTGTTGAACTACAGCACAGAATGAGCAGAAACATCAGAAACACATACCCCATTTTTCTTTTGTTTCTCATTTCCTTTTTTCCTTTCCTGTAAACTTATGTTTGTTAAGTTTGTGTGTAAGCATAGTGGGTTTTGCCTGGGATTCTCTAAACGCAAAAAATGCCATAGGCACTCTCTGCTGGTGAGTCACCCATGGCATAATAATTCTAGCGTCATCGATAGCTCTCCACACCTGTGACAGTCCGGCGTATCTTCTACATCCGGCCCAGGAATCATATCTGGGAATATCATTCCTTCGGCGGCTTCTCCTTTCTCTCACTGACAGTCTTCCCAAGACTCTCGTCAGCGGGTACTCATATCACCGCGCCTCTATCAAACGTCACTATATTATCACATTCTATTTAAAAAAGCTAGACTTATTTTATAATAGTTTTCATTTCACAGCTTTTTCATATGTAAATGTCTGTAAAAATCTCTGAAGGCGATCTGTTTCAGGTTTTTCAAAAAGTTTCTTTGGATCTCCTTCTTCTACAATCTTTCCACCTTCCAGGAAAGTAACGCGATCCGCTACTGCTTTTGCAAACTGCATCTCATGTGTAACGATGACCATAGTTCTTCCTTCTTTCGCCAGATCTAGAACAACGTCAAGTACTTCTCTAACCATCTCTGGGTCCAATGCTGCCGTAATCTCATCTAAAAGTAATACTTCCGGATGCATGATCAGGGCACGTACGATTGCCACTCTTTGTTTCTGTCCACCAGAAAGCTGTCTCGGATAATCATCTTTTTTAGAGCGCAGCCCCACACGTTCCAGCAATTCAAGAGCTTCTTTTTCTACTTCTCTGCGATTTCTCTTTTTTACTTTTATTGGAGCAAGCGTCACATTCTGCAAAATAGTCAAATGTGGGAACAAATCATAACTCTGGAATACCATTCCGATTTTTTCTCGGTTTTTACTCAGATTTTTCTTATTTGGGTTTACAACCTGATCGTCCAGCAGAACTTCTCCTTCCTGGATTTCTTCTAATCCATTCAGGCAGCGAAGCAGCGTACTTTTTCCACATCCAGAAGGACCGATAATTACAACCACTTCTCCTTTTTTCACAGAAATATTTATGTTTTTCAACACTTTTGTATCTCCATAGCATTTACTTAGATTTTTGATGTGTAATATTTCATCCATATCAGTTCTCCCATCGTTTTTCAAGATATTTTGAAAGGCAGCTGATCGGCCAGCAAGCAATAAAATACAGGAGAAAAACCGTTGCAAATATTGCAAATGCTGCATTTGGAGCAGTCTTACGGTTTGCTTCTATAATCTGCTGTCCTACTTTGAGCACCTCCACGATTCCAATCATCATAACAAGACTTGTTGTCTTGATCATTCTAGTGATCAAGTTGATTGAAAGCGGAATCATCCGTCGAATAATCTGTGGAATGATCACATATTGATAAGTCTGTCTCTGGTCCAGCCCCAGCGCTTCGCTACTCTCATACTGAATCTTCGGAACGCTAAGCAGAGATCCTCTGACTAAATCTGCCATCTCTGCGGTCCCCCAGAATACAAATACAATGATTGATGCGGTTTCTGCGTCCATATTGATTCCCATTGCCTTGGTAGCTCCAAAATATACAATGAATAACAATACCAGCTGTGGCATGATACGCACGATCTCCAGATAAACCCTGGTAACTGTCTGAACGATCCTGTTTTTAGATGTCATGATCATTCCAAGTAAAATCCCAAGTGCTATACTGAGCACAACTGATATCAGGCTGATTCGAAGTGCTACCCAGACTCCCTGCAAAAGCCGGATCATATTATTTCCTTTTAATAAAATTTCAAATCCCATCTTATCAATCTCCAAACATACGATATCTTGCTTTGTGCTCAACCAGGGTTCCAAGAGCAGAAACCGGCACTGCCTCCAGTCCGCTTCGAAAACTCTCTGCCATGTAGCTTCCACCTAAAAGTCCTAATCCCACAGCTCCGCATACTTCCGCGGATATAGACAATCCAACCTTTGGAAGTCCAAAATAGATAAAGAATAGCTGGACTAAAAGTGGTGTGTTTCGAAAGATTTCCACATACACTTTAACCGCCTGTGCTAAAACCGGAATTTTAAAATGCAAAATAAATGCTGCAACAATTCCTATCAACAGTGATAAAACAATTCCTATCCATCCTATTTTAACTGTCAGGAAAAATGCCTTGACATACATTGGCATATACTCAACTATTACATCAAAATCCATGTTATTTTGTTGCACCGCCTTCGATCACTAATGTATCTTCGTAATCTGCACCATAAGTATCAAGCAGTGTTGCCTCATAATCTGCATGGAAGAAGTTTTCTTCTCCAAGGCTCTCAATTTCAGCATTGATCCAGTCAAGTAATGTGCTGTTACCTTTTGTTACAGCCGGTGCAATACTCTGCTGATCTCCAAGAGATGAAATTCCGACTACATATCCCGGATTCTCTTTCGCATAAGCAATAACCTCTGTGTTATCGTTCGCCCATGCAACACCTGTTCCATTCTCAAATGCTGTCTTTGCTGCTGCATAAGTATCAAATTTCTGAAGTTTAATGTCCGGTTCATTCTGTTCCAAATAAGTCTCTGCTGTAGTTCCTGAAATTACAATTACCTGGTCATCTGCTCCAATCTGATCCAGACTTGTGATCACACGATCCTCATGAGATACTACACCGAGTGCTACATTCATATATGGAAGTGCAAAGTCTACTTTTTCAGCACGTTCGTCTGTAACAGTGAAATTAGCAAGAACGACATCCACCTTCCCTGTCTCTAAATACTCAACACGATTTGCCGCTTCTGTAGACACGTAATTGATCTTCACACCAAGATCTTTTCCAAGACGTTCTGCAAAATACACATCATAACCCTGATAATCCCCATTATCATCTACATAACCAAATGGATTTTTATCAGAGAAAACTCCAATATTAATCTCACCACTTTCTTTGATTTCATCTAATGTTCGATAAGCCTGATTTCCTTTATCGGATGTCTTTTCGGCTCCGCATCCTGTTAAAGCAACTACTCCTAATGATGTAGCTAAAACTCCTGTTACTAACTTTTTGAATAAATTCTTTTTCATCTTCTCGATTCTCCTTTCAGTTCATGAATTGGATTATATTCCTATAAACCTACTATGTCAATAGGTATTATATTTTTTTAGAAAAAAAGACTCTTTTCAGAATATTACCGAAAAAGAGCCTTTATTCCCATTATATTTCTACATTTTTATTAAACTTCTATTAATTTATGGTAGGACAAATAGTTTTTTGTAAATGTCAACACCGGCAATCAATAAAAGTGTTCTTCATCTCATAACAACTTGTAATTGTCTTATGCTGATCCCAGAAAAACATATCTGCCCCTCCTTTTAACGTTCTATTTAGAACGACTATATAAGGTTGAATCCTTTTTGTCAAGCCTGACCGATAACAGACAAAACAATCCAAAAAAAGATTGCAAAAGTGATAGCTGTCAATAATTTTACATCAACAGCTATCACTTTCATTTCTTTTTTATATCTACTATTTTCTAAGATTTTAGTTGTTAGAATAGAAGGAACCCATATAACGGATATATTCATCATCTGTTTTATTCGCTTGCCAATTATGAACATTCGCTTTGTTGTGCTCACCTGCAATAACAGAAAGAGATTTTCCAAGATTGTCAAACGCTTCCTCTACACAAGCTTCCGGTGTCATAGCTGCTTTCATAACAGCTTCTCCTGCCGGTCCTCCCGGAAGATTGCTTAACAGACTTGGAGTGATTGTTGTTCCCAATGTAATAACTTCGACGTCTACATTGGTGCTCTCACACTCTGCTGCCACAGCCTCTGTCAGTTTCTTAATATAAGACTTGCCTGCTCCATACTGTGCGTTATATGGTGAACTGCTGATTGCTGTCAAAGAAGATACATTGATTACAGCTCCACGATCCTGCTTTGCAAAGATTCCCATATAATGATAGAAACATTTCAAGAATGTCATAACATTAACATTAATCATCTGCTCATGCTTCTCCCATGGAGTGTCCTGCAGTTTTCCAAATGTATGGAAACAAGCAACATAGCTCATAAATCCCATGTCAAGATCTTTTGTCGCCTCAAAAATCTTGTCTGTGCAGTCAGACTGCGCAAAATCAGCACGGATAACCATATGATCTACACCATATGTTTCACTGATGTTCTTTCCAAGTTCCTGAAGTTTCTCTTCTCTTCGACCTACCAAAACAACACTCATTCCCTCGGATGCTATCTTCTCTGCAAATGCCTTTCCAACACCTTCTGTTGCTCCAAGAATAATACCCCATTCACCATACTTTTCTCTTAAAGTCATTACTTTTTCCTCCTAATTTGCCGATTTAAAAACCGAAATATAATATAACATATATTATTAAAAATAACAATCAGAAATAGTATTTTTCAACATTATTCGTTATTATTACTAGAAAAGATGTCAGCCACCTCACTAATAATAATAAACGCTGTTGGATCAATGTCATGAACAATATCTTTCATTCGAATCACCTGATATCTGTTCACCACAAAGTACAACATTGCTTTATCGCGATTGGAGTATCCGCCTTTGGCGCTGACACGCGTAATACCGCTTCCAAATGTTTCTGTCAATGCTTTGCAAATCTCATGCGGCCACTCTGTCACGATTACCGCACATTTTGCCCTGTCAATACCTTCCACTATAAAGTCAACTGTCTTCAATGCAGCAGAATAAGCAACGATAGAATACAATGGAAGTACCCAGCTCTCAAGCACACAGCCACAAATGACATATAAAATAATATTATATACCATAACAAATGTTCCTACCGTAACACCTGCACGTTTTGCAAAAATAACTGCCATTACTTCGATACCGTCCATCGCACCGCCATAGCGAATCGCAAGACCACTTCCAATTCCGGAGATCACACCTCCAAACAGCGCACATAGCAGTAAATCTGTTCCCGCAAGCGGCGAAGCAATACTGACATCAATTGGAAATATATTTGTTATCAGCCATGCAAACAAAGAATAGATTCCAACTGTGTAGATTGCATAAAATGTAAAAAGTCCACCCTGCTTCTTTAATCCAACAAGAAATAATGGAATATTCAGAATCAGCAAGAATAATGACAATGATAAGCACGAGGGTGTTATCTGTTCGAGTAACATAGATGTTCCTGAGATACCACTGTCATACAATTTTACCGGTGTCATAAAAAGTGTAATGCCAAAAGCGTTTATCATTCCGGCAACCGTAAGCATCAAAAGATTTACAATTCGAGGTTTCTGGGTCTGTCTCATTTTAAGCGCTCCTTTTTCGTTATAATTTTGTCAATCAGTTTCGATTTCTAAATCATACCATATTAGTAGACATATTTCCAGCCCATATAGGTAACATGCATTTGTTCCAGTTTCTGCAATGCCTTCATATACGCCATCAGTCTTTTATACTGATCATCTC
>OIYE01001213.1_pt1 | contig 14725 bp, 15 predicted proteins | sample 1588091 | NCBI WGS metagenome assembly OIYE01 (sample SAMN03283265) | human gut metagenome | biome: human-associated habitat; material: feces | host: Homo sapiens | place: USA | collected 2013 | reverse complement strand
AGAGCGTCGAAGACGCGCTTTTGCGAATGGCGCGGGTGAACTGTAACCTCCCGGAGCGAGGGGGCAGATTTCATGCTTGCATGAAAATCTGCTTACAAGAAGGTACGAAGGGAGCGCCATTTTATGAGCAAAAATGAGCTGCGAAGCAGCGGAGAGCATCGAAGATGCGCTTTTGCGAATGGCGCGGGTGAACTGTAACAAATATTCTGCGCAGAATTACACTGCGGTAGAATCAGGCGTAGTTAAAACACGAACCGGCATCGGGCACTTTGCCTGCTGCCGGTTCGTGTTGTGACGGCGGGAAAACAGTGCATGGACGCATAGGACAAAAGCTGTGGCACAGAGCCGTTTTGGAAGAACAGGAAGATGGAGGCAGTATGACGCAGGAAAAGCAGGTTCCGGAAACAGAGGTTTGCTATGGAAAGATTTACCGTCCGGAAAGAGCGGTAAAGATTATCAAAAAGGACGGGAGCAGATGCAGAGGTGATTTTACACTGCGGCGACTATGAGACGGACGAAGAACTCTGATAGAAAAATAACCGACTGCAGGCGTACAGAAAAGGTGCGCAGGCGAGACAGCAGGAGAAGAATATGAAAAGAATTGCAGCATTTGAAAAGGTGAGCTTTGCACAGTACGAAAAGGATTTCGCGGACGCGTTCCCAGGCCATGAAACGGCGGAAATTCGTGCAATTTATGATGATATTACAAAACCCAAACGGGCGACAGCGGGAAGCGCAGGCTATGACTTTTCTGCGCCGGTGGCGTTTGTGTTAAAGCCGGGCGAGACGATTAAAATCCCGACCGGAATCCGTGCGCGGATGGACGAGGACTGGGTGCTGTGCCTGTTTCCCAGAAGCGGACAGGGCTTTAAGTACCGTTTGCAGCTGAATAATACCGTCGGAATTATCGACAGCGATTACTATAATTCCGACAATGAAGGACATATCATGGCGAAGCTGACGAACGACTCAAACGAGGGCAAGGTGCTCGAAATCCATCCGGGCGAGGGCTTTTTGCAGGGGATTTTCATGCCGTATGGCATCACGGAGGATGACGAGGCGGACGGAGTCCGCAATGGCGGATTTGGAAGCACGGACAGACGCTGAGAAACGGGGAACGTATGAAAAAGCGAATTTTATTGCTGACAACCGGCGGGACGATCGCCTCACAGGATGGCGGGAACGGTCTGGCACCGGTGCTGTCCTCCGACGATTTTTTGGATTATATGAAAGAATTTGAAGATGTCTGCGAGTTAGTTCCATACGAGGTCTGCAGCATTGATTCGACGAATATGGAAGCCTCGTGGTGGTTGAAGCTGGCGGGACTGATTCAGAAAAACTATACGTTATACGACGCGTTTCTGATCTGCCACGGGACGGATACGATGGCGTATACGGCTGCGGCGCTTTCCTATCTGATTCAGAATTCTGTCAAGCCGATTGTCCTGACCGGTGCGCAGAAATCGATTCTGCAGGAAATCACCGACGCACGGAAAAATCTGCACGACAGCATCCGGTGCGCACTTGACGACCGAAGCCGGGACGTTATGCTGGTGTTTGACGGCAAAATTATTGCGGGAACGCGGGCGAAAAAGACGGCGACCTTCAGCTATAATGCATTTTCCAGCATCAATTTTCCGGTGCTTGGGCAGATTCACGACAACACGGTGGTCTATTATATCCAGAAGGATATCTGCGGTCCGGTGCGTTTCTTTAACCGGATGGATCGGAAGGTGTTTTTGTTAAAACTGACACCGGGGATGTCCACGGAGATCATTCCGCATATTTTGAGCGTGTATGACTGTATTATTATTGAAGGATTCGGCGTCGGTGGATTGCCGGATCGTCTGCGTCAGGCGCTTTTGGAGGAAATGCAGCATTACAAGGCGCATGAAAAGATCCTGATCATGGCGACGCAGGTGACGTATGAGGGCAGCAGCATGGACACCTATGTGGTGGGGCGCGCAGCGCGGGAGCAGCTGCCGTTTCTGGAAACCTACGACATGACGCTGGAAGCGGTGCTTGCGAAGATCATGTGGATTCTGGGTCTGCACATGGAAGACCGAAAGGAAATCGAGCGTCTCTTTTACAAAAAGATCAATTACGATCTGTTTCGAAACGAGTAAACCGTTTGGATAAAACTGTATGCGGGATGGAGATTAAAATGGAGAAGAAGCGGACGAGGAGAATGAAAATGGCGATGCTCTGTTATGTGCTGGCGGCACTGTGTCTGGTATATTGTGTTGGCGTGGTTGCAACCAAGGCTGCCGGAACGAAATTTTACCTGATCTGGCTGGCAGGGACGGCACTGTTTGGTCTGTTCGGCTTTTTTGTACAAAAAGGGCTCTGGATGCGTTTGCCAATCGGACTGCGGGCGGGAATCGGCGTGCTTGCAGGCGTGGGGATTGCCTGTCTATGCGGTCTGTTGGTCCTGATTGGCAGCACATTTTCTGCAAAAGGGGAGCAGCGCCTTTCCTATCTTATTGTGTTGGGTGCACAGATGAAGCCGAACGGGCCCAGTGTCGTTCTGGAAAAGCGGCTGCGTCGGGCATATACCTATCTGACGGAAAATCCGGAGACGCTCTGCGTACTGTCCGGCGGGCAGGGCAGCAACGAGCCGGTCAGTGAGGCACAGGGTATGTATGAGGATCTGGTAAAAAAAGGAATTGACCCCAAACGGCTGATTTTAGAAGACCAGTCCACCAACACCGTAGAAAATCTGCGCTTTTCCAGAAAGCTGATTCCGCAGGAGGTTCAGAAGGTCGGCATTGTGACAAGCAATTTTCATGTTTACAGAAGCCTGCGGCTGGCAAAACAGCAGGGCTTTTTAGATCCGGTTGGGATTTCTGCGGATTCCGGTGTTTATTTTCTGCCCAATAATGTGCTGCGGGAATGTTTTGGAATCGTGAAGGACAGACTATATGGCAACCTGAAATTTTTTTAAAAATTTTCAAACTATGTGAAACCGGACGGCAGCTGTCTGCGTGTATGTAGATAGCAGGGCACAAAAGAATCCTGCGGCAGGACGATTTCCTGCCGGAAGGGTTAAAAAACTGTCGATTTTACAACACCATATAGGAAGGAATTTTCGGATATGAGAAAAAAACAGATGCTTGCACTTTTTATGAGCCTGAGCCTGCTGGCACAGGGAATGTTATTTAGCGGCTGCGGACAAAAGAGTATCGGGGAAGAGCCTGCACAGACCCGGACGGAAACGGAAGGAGCGCAGTCTATGGAGACATCCGATTCAAAAAAACAGGATCAGACGTCTGAAACGGATGAAAACAATCAGACGGCTGCAGATAAGACACAGGATCAGGATGTTGCGCGGGATGAGGAAAACGGCTTTGCACTGCGTTTTACGGATGCTTTGCTGAAGCAGAAAAAAGAGGGGGAAAACCTGATCGCATCCCCGTATTCTGCATGGCTGCCCCTGGCGGCGCTGGTAAACGGCTGCAGCGGGGCAACACAGGAACAGCTGTTAAAAGTGATCGGCGAAGCCGGAATCGACACTGAAACGTTAAATCAGACGGTAAAGACGGTCAATGCCGGGCTTTCCCAGGAGGAACGCAGAAAAAGCTACGAAGAATATGGAGAAACGTTTGAAAGCCCACTGAAAATCGCAAATGCATTGTTTGTTCAAAAGGATGCAGCGGTAAATCAGACGTTTGAACAGCTGTTTTCGGATAATTACGATGGAAAACTCTTTTCTGTTGACTTTTCGGATTCCTCTGCAGCAAATGCCATCAACAGCTGGGCCTCAGAGAAGACCGATGGAAAGATTGTAGAGATTGTGGACTCCTTTGATGCGGATACGGTAGCGGCGATTGCGAATGCATTGTATTTTTCGGACAGCTGGAGCAGCCCGTTTTTAGAAGAAAATACGACGGACGGCACGTTCCACGGCGCAAAGCAGGACGAGAATGCAGAGTTTATGAATCAGAAGCTAAGCGACGGCATTTATTATGAGGATGAGACGATGCAGGCTATCGTGCTCTGGACGATGAACGGAGGGCAGATGGTTCTGTGCCTGCCCAAAGACGGCTATAGTGCGGAAGAGGTACTGCAGAGCCTGACGACAGAAAAGCTGCAGAAAATCAGCGGAGCGGATTACCGCTGCGTACAGCTTTCTTTGCCCAAGTTTAAGCTGGAAAGCAATGTATTCTCGATCAAAGAGGCTCTGGAAGCCATGGGGATTCCGCTGATGCAGGCAACAGACGCTGCGCTGACAGAGGTTCTGGATAACGAGGCTCTCTATATTTCAAGTGCACTGCAGAGTGCAATGGTTGAGGTGGACGAAAACGGACTGACAGCTGCCGCAGTTACCGTGATGGGACTGGAAAAAATGGCGCTGATGCCCGAAACCGATCCGATAGAGCTTACCTTTGACAGCCCGTTTGCGTTTGTTTTAACCGGAAACGGCGAAGACGCAGGCGATCAAATCCTCTTTACGGGTGTGGTGAACCACTTATAAGGCGTAGCAGAGGTTGAAACAAAGCACTGGCTGGTACAATAACATTTTTTCATCAGAATAAGGAATAAAAAAGCCCGGATTTTTCAGATGCTGTCATGGCAGGGAAAATCCGGGCTTTCGGCTGTATTGACTTTAATGAAGGAAAATAATATAATGATAATATCGATAAGTCCCGTTTGACAGGGTTCCATTTTAAAGAAAAGAGAAGAAAAAGAGGCATAGGAAAATGAAAAAACTGGAAGAATATGTAAGAAGTATCCCGGATTTCCCGCAGGAGGGAATTATTTTCAGAGATGTTACGAGCGTGCTGGAGGATGCTGACGGCATGCACCTCGCAGTCGATACCATGCAGGATCTGGTAAAGGATCTGGAGTTTGACGTAGTCGTAGGCGCAGAGTCCAGAGGCTTTATTTTCGGCGCACCCATCGCATACAACCTGCATAAGCCCTTTGCACTGATCCGCAAAAAGGGCAAGCTGCCCTGTGAAACCGTGTCTCAGGAATATTCTCTGGAATACGGCACGGCAGTAATCGAAATGCACAAGACCTCTATTAAACCCGGACAGAAAGTGCTGATCGTAGATGACCTGATCGCAACCGGCGGCACGACTCAGGCGATGATCTCCCTGGTAGAGAGACTGGGCGGCGAGGTTGCAGGCGTGTTGGTTTTGATCGAGCTGGCAGGACTGAAGGGAAGAGAAGCAATTGCAGGATATCGTCTGGATTCCGCAATTGTATATGAAGGCAAATAATTGATTTTCGAAAAAGAGTTACGACGTAACTCTTTTTTGGCAGAAACTGATAAAACTGGACGATGGTAAGGTGTGCGGAAGATGGATAGAACGGAAGACAGATCAAAAGAGCCGAAAACCAAGCTGGTGCTGGATGACGGACGAATTGAGAGCATTCAGGAATTTATAAGCCCGGAAGAACTATATCAGGACCTGATCGAGCGGGTGCGCAAGTATCATCCTTCGGATGATATTTCCATGATTGAAAAAGCGTATCGGCTGGCAGATAACGCCCATCAGGGACAGGTGCGTAAATCCGGCGAGCCTTACATCATCCATCCGCTGTGCGTGGCGATTATCCTGGCGGATCTGGAGCTGGATAAGGAGACGATCGTGGCGGGACTTCTGCACGATGTGGTGGAAGATACCGTGATGACGGTCGAACAGGTCGGAGAACAGTTCGGAACGGACGTTGCCTTTTTAGTGGACGGCGTGACCAAGCTGCAGCATCTGCATCTTGCGGACAATTCCGGCAATAAGACAGAAGCACAGCTGGAGATGCAGGCGGAGAACCTGCGCAAGATGTTCATGGCGATGGCGAAGGATATCCGCGTAATCATGATCAAGCTGGCAGACCGCCTCCACAATATGCGCACCCTCAAGCATATGCCCCACGAAAAGCAGATCCGGATTGCGCGGGAGACGATGGACATCTATGCGCCCATTGCACAGCGTCTCGGTATTTCCAAGATCAAGGTAGAACTGGACGATCTTTCGTTAAAATATCTCGAACCGGACGTTTATTATGATCTGGTGGACAAGATCGCGATGCGCAAAAGCGAGCGCGAAAAGTATATTCAGGGAATCGTGGACGAGGTTTCCGAGCACATCAAAAAGGCGGGAATCGAAGCTAAGATTGACGGTCGTATCAAGCATTTCTTCAGCATTTACAAAAAGATGAAGAACCAGCATAAGACCATCGACCAGATTTATGACCTGTTTGCTGTCCGGATTATCGTAGATACGGTTAAGGACTGTTATGCGGCGCTGGGCGTGATCCACGAGATGTACAAACCGATTCCGGGGCGTTTCAAGGATTATATTGCGATGCCCAAGGCAAACATGTATCAGTCTCTGCACACGACGTTGATTGGAAGCTCCGGGCAGCCCTTCGAGATTCAGATCAGAACTTATGAAATGCATCGTGTGGCGGAATACGGTATCGCCGCCCACTGGAAATATAAAGAAGCCTCCGACGGCAAAAAGGTTGAGGCACAGGAAGAAGAAAAGCTGGCATGGCTGCGTCAGATTCTGGAATGGCAGCGCGAGATGTCGGATAACAAAGAATTCATGAACATGCTGAAAAGCGATCTGGATCTGTTTTCCGACAGCGTATACTGTTTTACGCCGACCGGCGACGTCAAGACCTTGCCTGCAGGCTCTACACCCATTGATTTTGCCTACAGCGTCCATACTGCAGTCGGCAACAAGATGATCGGGGCGCGGGTCAACGGAAAGCTTGTGACGATCGATTACGAAATCCAAAACGGCGACCGCGTGGAAATTCTGACTTCGCAGAATTCCAAGGGACCGAGCCGTGACTGGCTTACGGTAGTCAAGAGTACGCAGGCGAAAAACAAGATCAACCAGTGGTTCAAAAACGAAGTCAAGGAAGAAAATATCACTAAGGGCAAGGATCAGTTCAACACCTACTGTAAGGCACGTTCGATCAACCTGGGCGAAATTATGAAGCCGGAATATCAGGCAGCTGTCATGAAGAAATACGGCTTTATGGACTGGGACAGCGTGCTGGCGGCGATCGGACACGGCGCGCTCAAGGAAGGTCAGATCGCCAATCGGATGCAGGAGCTTTATGAGAAAGACCATCCGAAGGTGATGACCAATGAAGAAGTGCTTGCCTCCATTGCAGAAAATAATGCCAATCAGGCGAAGCAGATGCACCCCCACAGTAAAAACGGCATCGTGGTCAAGGGGATTCATGATGTGGCAGTACGTTTTTCCAAATGCTGCTCTCCTGTGCCCGGGGATGAGATCGTCGGCTTTGTGACAAGAGGACGGGGGATTTCGATCCACCGGACGGACTGTATCAATGTATTAAACCTGCCGGAGATCGAACGTGCCAGACTCATTGAAGCGGAGTGGGAGCCCTCGGATACTGGAGCAGATGGTGAGAAATATATAGCGGAGATTAATATCTTTGCACATAACAGAAGCGGACTTTTAGCAGACATCAGTAAAGCACTGACGGAGCGCAATATTGATATCCAGACGATGAATACGAGAACGAACAAGCAGGGAATTGCTACATTGTCTACTTCATTTGAGATCAGCAGCAGGGAAGAGTTAAATCAGATCGTAGCGAAGCTGCGCAACATCGAAAGCGTCATCGATATTGAGCGTACAACGGGCTGATGCGATGCCGGCGGCAGGTACAAGCAGGTATTGGGAAAGCCGATATGGAATTGGCGGCGTTTCAACGTTTGCAATGCTATCGGGAAATAGCGATTTGCCGCTTGGCTTCTGGGAAAGGAAAACGAATGTCTGAAATTAAAATTGGGCGAAAGACGATGGGTGTCTGCGCAACAAACTGTTATTTTTTATACCGGGAAGGCGGGACAAGGGCGGTCGTAGTCGATCCTGCGGAAAACGGAGCAGGGATTTTCAAATTGCTCTCCGAAAAGGACTTTACTGTGGAAGCGATTCTTCTGACACACGGTCATTTTGACCATATCGGCGGCGCAGCAGAATTAAAAAAAGCATCCGGCGCAAAGGTGTATGCATTGGCAGAAGAGAAGAAAGTCTGCCGGACGCCGGAGTTAAACCTGTCTGCCCAGATGCCCCCTGTTGTGACGATCGAAGCGGATGAATGGCTGACAGACGGACAGACAGTGGAAACCGCAGGGATTTCATTTCAGGTCATTGCAACGCCAGGGCATACTGTAGGCGGATGCTGCTATTACTGTAAAGAGGGCGGTTTCTTATTCTCCGGCGATACGCTGTTTGAGGAATCGGTCGGCAGAACAGATTTCCCGACCGGCAGCATGAGCAGTCTGGTACGCTCTGTGAAAGAAAAACTCTTTGTCCTTCCGGAAGATACAAAAGTTTATCCGGGACACGGAGATATTACTACAATTGGAAGGGAGAAGCAGTACAATCCCTACTGCCAGTAAAAAGATGATTATTGTAACGTTAAATGAAGACAGATATGCCTATGATATCCATTCTCTGGTAAAGGCCTTTTATCCGGAGCAGGAGATCAAAGTTTTTGTAAAAGGAACCAAAGAAGAACGAAGTGACGCCGGGCTGCCGGCGTTTTTCGTGGAATTTGATGAGACGTCCATCTGCGCAGGAATTGAAAATGGAGGGACTAAAACAGTCAATCTAAAGACGCCGGAGGACAGGGGGACGGTTAAAAACGATTTAAAACAGCTTTTGTACGCGCTCCTTTCCGAAGAAACAGGAAAGACGCTTCCCTGGGGAACCCTGACCGGTATTCGTCCGACGAAAATTGCGAAACAGCTTCTGGAACAGGGACAAACAGAACAGGAAGTTGCTGCCTATATGGAGCATACCTATCTGGCATCGAAAGAAAAAACAGAGCTGTCAATTGACATTGCCAAACGGGAAATGCAGATTTTATCCGGAATTCATTATGAGGAAGGATACAGCCTTTATATCGGGATTCCGTTCTGTCCAACGACCTGTCTGTATTGTTCCTTTACCTCGTTTCCGATCTGTGCATGGAAAAATCGCGTGAGCGATTATCTAAGCGCCGTGGAAAAGGAAATTGATTTCGTAAAAGAGGCCTGTGCAGACCGCGTTTTGGACAGCGTTTATATTGGCGGCGGCACGCCGACTACACTGGAACCAGAGGAATTGGAACGGCTTTTTTTGAAGCTTCAAAATACGCTTGACTGGTCACAGGTGCGGGAGTTTACGGTAGAAGCAGGGCGCGCGGACAGCATTACGGCAGAGAAACTGCGTGTGATGAAGCGTTATGGTGTGACGAGAATTTCGGTCAATCCACAGACGATGAAGCAGGAAACCCTTGACCTGATCGGCCGGCGGCATACTGTGGCACAGACGGTCGAGGCATTTCGACTGGCGCGGGAAGAAGGCTTTGATAATATCAATATGGACCTGATTCTCGGGCTGCCGGGAGAAATGAAGGAAGATGTCGAAGAGACAATCCGCCGAGTGCAGGAGCTTGGACCCGACAGTCTGACGGTACATTCTCTTGCAATTAAGCGAGCTTCCAGGCTGAGCCAGTGGATTTTGGAGCACGGCATCAGCACGCTGCACAACACGGACGAAACGATGGCGATTGCTGCCCAGGGGGCAAAGCAGATGGGCATGGAACCGTATTATCTCTACCGACAGAAAAATATGTCCGGCAATTTCGAAAATGTCGGCTACGCAAAACCGGGGAAGGCGGGTATTTATAATATTTTAATCATGGAGGAGGTCCAGACGATCATGGCACTCGGTGCAGGAACTATCTCCAAACGCGTCTATGGCGATGGCAGAATCGAACGCTGTGACAATGTCAAGGATGTCGGGCAGTATATCGAGAGAATCGATGAGATGATACAGCGCAAACAGCAGTTATTCTCAGAAGAATAGTTGGATTTTCAATAAAATATTGTAACGTGTTATGGAAAAATGAGTACAACAAAACCGTACAGGTGCAACAGTTTGTTACTCGTGACAGTAACATCGAAACCAAGGGACATTTCTAATTACTTAGGAATGTCCTTTTTGCGCATTTGTGAATGGTTTTAGGTGCAACAAACACATGAAATAATGAAATGGAGGTCCATTATGAACAACACAGCGTTAGGAGCAGAAAAATAAAAAGCCCTTTTGGATTAAATTGGGCGCGGTTGCGGCTTGTCTCGCAATCGTGATTGCCGTAGACGGCATACTTGCTCCTTTTTCTGGCGGCATGATTGTATCGGCTTACGCTTATGGCACAGATGAAGAAATTACTACAGCCGGAGCAGTAATGAATAGCGGCACAATCAGCGATAGCGGAGAGATGAAAGGACAGCCGTTGATGTTTTATCTTTCTGGCAAAGATATTGCTACAGTCCGTTTTTCTTGCAAAAACCAGCAAATCAATTTTTGGGACTGGACAGAAAAAAGAGATGAATATGGGAACGCCCAGAACTTTACCGTTGCCTATGGGGAGGACGAAAGCGAATATTATTATTTGACGATCAGCTGGGTGCCTAATGCTATCATTCGGGAACTGACTGACAATGAGGACAGTACGATTGCAGCTTTGCCGGAGGAAATGCGGAATGATTGACAATGTGATTGAAAGTTTAGTTCCCATTATTCTTGTTGATGTCGAGGAAAATTCAGGACTAAGCTATGATAAAGTGCTGTTTGAATTGACAGAGGAACAAAAAGATTGGGAATTAAAAATTGGTACGCGTGTACAAATAGTCTGCTCGGACATTTTTCAAGAATCGACTCCCCCGATTGGTAATTTAATTTCTATTACAGAAGCAGCACCCAATGATGAGTTGAAAATAGCAGATGAAGCAGCCAGAGCCTATTATGAGAATACAGTCTTTGAAGTTGTTTCTTTGGAATTCAAGAGCCTAATCGCACAATCACTTTACAACTGAATAATGGAACATGGGAAGTTGTGAACGAGGGATACTAAGAGATTGCACAGAGAGCCGACCAGCCGGGTAAGCTGTCAGACCGACCGGCAGAACGGACTTCATTGCAAGAAAGGCTCGCAGCAATGAAGGCAAGGGTGTCCGGGACACCTGCAGGAAGGGATGCAGTAGATAAGACAAAGGGGAAGGAGATGCATGAATTAATCAGCGTTTCCCTAGCTTAAAAGCCGTAGAAATTAAGTGATAAACATGATATATTTATGGAGAAGAGAGACATATAATCTTCTCCATATTTTTGGGGAGGAAATTATATAGGTAAAATAAATATGCAGGATTTCGCAAGATTCCAATGATTAAAAAAGTGCATGATGTGCTTATATATCAGAGAACATACCATAAAGACATTGCTACTCGGTTTTCTCCGAGAGAAGGATTTGAGGATCTGGTATTTACTTCTAAGACGAACAATCTTATCAATGCAGCTAACATCAAAGATTCTATCAATTATATTGTAGATCGGATTAACAGAGAAAATCCAGAGCAGCTTGATCAGAATGCCACTGCGCCCACAGCTAGGTAGCCCAGATAATAAAAATAGTTTCGCAAACGCCTAATAACAGCATCAGTAAAAGGAGGAATCGACGAATGAGACAACGAAAAATGAAACAACAAAAAATGAAACAACGGAAATCAAAACAAAGCAAATCATTAGCAAAAATCCTGACCTTGGGGATTGCCGCAGCTACGGTCGTGTCATCCATGAGTGTACCTGGTGGATTGCTCGCACCGGAAACGGTATACGCGAGCGACAACACCGGGACGGCAGAATCCGGAGATCAGGGCACAGCGCCACAGGAGGAAACAATTCAGTTTGATGTGAGTATAAGACCGAACGATAGCGCTACCGTATATGTTATGCAGGTGACAAGTCTGGCAGATACTGATAGGATGAGCTACCAGTATAGTATCAATGGCACAGATTATTACTCATTGCAGAAACTTCAGACGCAGGAGACATTTGGCGCCAGTCAGAAGGTTGATCTTCACGTCAGAGCGGTCGGATCAGACGATACGATTTTGGCAGCTGGCAATCGTGAGATCACAACTCCGAGCGCCAGCGACGTTCCGACGATCTCCGGTACTGACAAGTTTTCAGACCGCACGGAGGTGACGATCACAGCGACCCCCGGTGCGATCATTTATTACACAACAGATGGTACAGTGCCAACAAATGGATCACAGCAGTACAATGCACCGATTACGCTGACAGAGACGACTACGATCCAGGCAATTGCGATAGAAGATGGTCATATCATGAGTGATGTGGTCGGAATGGCATTTACGAAAGAATCATCCGGCGGCAGTAGCTCGGACAGTGGCAGTAGCTCTGGCAGCAGTTCATCAGGCGGTTCCACCGACAGCGGATCTGAAACTGCTCCGCCACAGGAGGAAACAATTCAGTTTGATGTGAGTATAAGACCAAACGATAGCGCTACCGTATATGTTATGCAGGTGACAAGTCTGGCAGATACTGATAGGATGAGCTACCAGTATAGTATCAATGGCACAGATTATTACTCATTGCAGAAACTTCAGACGCAGGAGACATTTGGCGCCAGTCAGAAGGTTGATCTTCACGTCAGAGCGGTCGGATCAGACGATACGATTTTGGCAGCTGGCAATCGTGAGATCACAACTCCGAGCGCCAGCGACGTTCCGACGATCTCCGGTACTGACAAGTTTTCAGACCGCACGGAGGTGACGATCACAGCGACCCCCGGTGCGATCATTTATTACACAACAGATGGTACAGTGCCAACAAATGGATCACAGCAGTACAATGCACCGATTACGCTGACAGAGACGACTACGATCCAGGCAATTGCGATAGAAGATGGTCATATCATGAGTGATGTGGTCGGAATGACATTTACGAAAGAATCATCCGGCGGCAGTAGTTCGGATGGGGGCGCTTCCGGTGGAAGCAGTTCCGGCAGTAGCTCGGACAGTGGCAGCAGCTCCGGCAGCAGTTCATCAGGCGGTTCTACCGACAGCGGATCTGAAACTGCTCCGCCACAGGACGATAACAAGGACAAGACTACGACTAAGACTAAGACCGAAACCAGAGAAGATGGTACAGTTGTGACCACGACTGAAATCCGGGCAGAGGACGGTTCCGTACAGATCAGGACCGAGATCAGAAATGAAAAGACAGGAATGAATATAGTGGTCAATGTATCGAAGAATGCCAAAGGTAAGATCACTTCAGCTACCGCAGAAATTCTTGATAGAGGTTTTGGCAATGTGAAGATCTCCGGGGAAGCACTTTCAGAGATCGTAAAGGCAGCAGGTACGAAAAATGTAAAGACCACGATCAAGATGCTCACGAAAAACGACTGGGTCATCCGGGAAGTGACGGTCAATGTAAATACGCTTCTGAAAAGAACCGTGAGACCTAAAAAAATGAAGATCATTGAGATAGATCCTGAAACAGGTGAGAAGCTTGTAGTCAGTAAAATGCCTTTCAGGGTAGCGGCAGATGGAAGCGTTGAACTGGATCATAATGAGCTGGGTCACGGAATCTATGAGTTAGTGACAGCCGATGAGGAAGAAGCACTCACGAAACAGATACTGCGGTCGATCAAAGCCACGAAACAATCAGCCACCATCCGCGAGAAGCAGGGGACGTACTTCTGGTTTGAGAAGGGGGTCAACTGGTTCAATGTTGATAAAGTGACTTTTTCGGTCCTCGATCCGGATGTGGCGCGCGTTAGCTCAAATGGCAGGATCACGGGTCTGAAGCCCGGAAAGACAGTCGTCAAGGCGGTTGTCAGACTGCAAAACGGTCGCTCAAAGGTCATAAGAATGACCGTAACCGTAAACGAGAAGAAGTAACGGCTGTTGGAAATACGTTACTGGAATGAGGCATGATTAAACAGTAATGGGATGACGGTGTCTGGCTGACAAACACCCCCCCTGGGGCTTGTGGTTTTTCAGTTCTATGGTAAAGTAGGTACAGAAAAAACGAAGTCTCAGGGGGGAATTTTTATGCACATGGCAGATGCGCTGGTCACTCCGGCTGTGGCAGGTACGATGTATGCTTGCTCGGCGGCTGTGTCATTTCCAAAATATGATCTGATTGGTCTGTTGGGGATGGCTGTCTATCTGATTGCAGGATTTCTGCTGGCAGAATTATCGTTTGGTAAGTGCCTGCGGCGACTGCGTGTTGTTCTGCCGCTCGTCTGCATGGTAGGGTTGAATATGGATTACTCAGGGACGATTCAGGTTGGGGAATATCCGGTAAGCAAACAGTATCTGCCGCAGATTCGCGCAAAGCTGGGGTATGTGTTTCAGGATTCAGACAGCCAGTTATTTATGTCAACTGTATATGAAGACGTTGCGTTCGCGCCACGAAACGGGGGTGATAATCATGAACATACCGGAAATGGCTGATTTACCGAAGAAACCAGCTCGTACTGGATATTCACATATAGCTTTTAGCGTGGGAAGCATAGAAAAAGTGGATGAATTGACAGCAGAATTAAAAGCAGATGGTTATGAGGTTATTAGTGGACCACGTACTACGGGTGATGGATATTACGAAAGCTGCATTGTTGCGGTTGAGGATAATCAAATTGAGATTACAGTATAGTGGAAAAATGTAGGTATTTGAAAGGATAAAACATGTCTTCAAGCAAAGAATATTTACAATTTATATTAGAGCATTCAGACTTGAGAGGCACAGTTAAAATAATCTTTTTGTTCTAATTTGCTTGTTGATATTTTTGTCATACAAAAATATAATGGCGGTAAGGAGCATTCCTGTTAAGTAACAAATAACCGGTTTGCAAAAAATGAGTGCCACCC
>OIYE01001191.1_pt1 | contig 15015 bp, 16 predicted proteins | sample 1588091 | NCBI WGS metagenome assembly OIYE01 (sample SAMN03283265) | human gut metagenome | biome: human-associated habitat; material: feces | host: Homo sapiens | place: USA | collected 2013 | reverse complement strand
GACTATGTACTTTCTGAAAAAAACACGCCGGTACGCTATGTCGTGCCGGAAAACCAGACCGTAAATGTGGAATGGAATAAGGTGACAGAACGTGGGTTTGAAAACATCCTCAAAAAATGGAGAGCTGATATTTTCAAACTTGACGCCGGGCTTTCTGAACACGAAGAAAAGAAAGAACCGAAAGTGCAGCTGTTCCTTGCCTCTGATGAAATCGTAGATGATCTTGGATATCCATATGGTGCAGCGCAGGGTGATGCTTCGCTGGCCGGTGCGGTTTACGGCGTTTATCGCTATGATGAACTGGTATCTACCTATACCACCGATAAGAACGGCTATATCCAGACGGATTATTTTCCTTGCGGTAAAGGTTGGAATATTCGTGAAATCTCGCCTTCCGAGGGATACCTTCTGGACGAAACCATCTACTGGCTGGATGTGGAACCCGGCAATTTCACGGTTGAGCGTAATACCGAATATCTGGATGTGTATGAGACAATTAAGATGGGCAGTATTTCCTTGCTCAAGCACGCGGACGATGGTGATACCGGAATCGAAACACCGGAGGTGTCAGCTGAATTTGAGATTTACTTAAAGTCCGCCGGTTCTTTTGCAAATGCCAAGGACAGCGAGCGCGCATTCCTTACCACAGACGAATTCGGTTTTGCTCAGACTGGTTGTTTGCCTTATGGCGTTTATGTGCTAAAACAGACATCCGGATCCGAAGGCATGGAGTTGATGAAGCCGTTTGATGTGTTTATCTCAGAGGATGGTGAAACATATCGCTTTATCATCAATAATGCGCCGTTTAAGAGCTATCTGAAGATTCAGAAGACGGATGCGGAATCCGGTCTGGCAATACCTTATGCCGGTGCCGGATTTGAAATTTATCATCCGGACGGAACCAAGGTGGTCATGCAGACGACGTATCCGGAACTGCAAGATATCAGCACTTTCTATACCAATTCCGAAGGTTACCTGATCACGCCTCAGACTTTGGATTACGGCAAAGGCTATTACCTGGTCGAAGTACAGGCTCCGTATGGATATATCCTTAATTCGGAACCCGTATACTTTGACATTACCGAAAACAATTCCACTGAGGAAGGCGGTATCACCGTAGTCAGCGTTACCAGATCCAATCTTCCTCAGAAGGGCGTCATTCATATCGAAAAAAACGGCGAGGTGTTTCAGTCTGTTATTGAATCGAATGGAATGTATAAGCCGGTCTACGAGATCAAGGGACTTGCAGGTGCAACCTTTGAGGTCCGGGCAGCTGAAAACGTTTATACGTTGGACGGCGTATTGCACTATGCCAAGGGCGAACTGATAGATACCATAACTACTGAGGCTGATGGGATTGCTACCAGCAAGGCTCTCTATCTCGGAAAATATGATGTGCAGGAAGTTACTGCACCTTACGGCATGGTACTGAACTCCAAGATACAGACGGTAGAACTGGTCTATGCCGGGCAGGAGGTCTCGATTACAGAGACATCCGAAAATCTATATAATGACCGTCAGAAAGTCAAAGTAAGTCTGAGCAAGGTGCTGGAACAGAATGAACTCTTTGGCATCGGCATGAACGGCGAGCTTGCCAGCATTACCTTCGGTCTCTATACTGAAACGGATTTGGTTGCAGCTGACGGAACCATGATCCCAGCCGGCGGTCTTCTTGAGATTATTTCGTTTGACGAAACCGGTCTGGCGGTTTGCAGCACAGATCTTCCTTTCGGCAGCTTTTATCTGCAGGAGCGCAGCACGGATGACCATTATATCCTCAGCAATGCGAAGTACGGATTTGTGTTTGATTATACGACACAGGATACCGCTGTGGTCGAACTCACCGTCAACAACGGTGCAGCCATTGAAAACAACCTCAAGTACGGTAGTGTTTCCGGTCTGAAGCTGGATGAGGACGGTAAGACCATCGCAGGCGCAGTATTTGGTCTGTTCCGCAATGATGAAAATGAGTATTCCAGAGAGAATGCGCTTTTGATAGCGGAGAGCGCACAGGACGGCACGTTCCGTTTTGATGCTGTGCCCTACGGTACCTGGGTAGTCCGTGAAATCGAGCCTGCAGTCGGTTTTGTGCTGAACGAAAAGGCATATCAGGTGAAAATTACGGAAGACGGTCAGGTGGTTGAGATCCAACTGGAGAACCGTTATATTCGAGGAGACATTGAGGGCTTGAAGGTGGACGAAGACGGCAATACCATTGCAGGTGCAGTCTTTGGATTGTTCCACATAGACGCATCCGAGTTTACCGAGGAAACAGCAGTGCTTGTAACCGAAACGGATGCCGAGGGGAAATTCCGCTTTGAAGACATCCGTTTTGGAAAATGGATTGTCCGTGAATTGAAACCGGCAACCGGATTTGTCCTTAACGAGATGCCTGTTGAAGTCAATGTTACCACTGAGGGCGAAATCATACGGATTTCTTTTGAAAACAAGTTCATCCGAGGTGACATCAAGGGCTATAAGGTGGATGAAGACGGCGAGCCTGTAGGCGGCGCAATCTTCGGACTGTTCAAAGAAAACGAAACTGAGTTCATAGTAGAAAACGCAGTGCTCACGGCTGAGTCTGATGCGGAGGGTGTCTTCCTGTTTGAAGATATCCGCTTTGGAAAATGGATTGTAAAAGAGCTGCAGCCGGCCACTGGTTTCGTGGCAAACGATACGCTGTTCCCGGTGGAAATCAGCGTCGATGGTGATGTGATCGAAATCGAAGCTGTGAACCGTCATATCTACGGCATGGTCCATACTACCAAGGTTGATCAGGAGTATCCGGATCATTTATTGTCCGGAGCCATTTTTGAAGTGTATCGGGACGAGAACGGCAACAAGGAATTTGATGCCGACATTGATACCCTCGTAGCTGAGCTGGTTGAGTATGAACCCGGTCTGTATGAGCTTGAGAACCTCAGATACGGCGGCTATTTCCTGTATGAAAAACAGGCCCCCGACAATTTCTTAAAGGACAACGGATATTACTATTTTGAAATCGTCAATGATGGTGAGATGGTAGAAGTGGAAAACGAAGCCGGCATCGGTTTCATCAACAACCCCATGCGCGGAAATCTGAAAATCGTAAAGACTTCTTCAGATGGACGTGTCGAAGGTTTTTCTTTCCGTGTGACCGGCGAGAATTATGATGAGGTATTCAAGACGGATTCCAACGGGGAGATTGTCATTGAGAACCTGAGGATCGGCAAATATACCGTAATGGAGCTTGAAGATGAAGTGAGCGCCGGCTATGACCGTCCGGATCCTGTCGAGGTGGAGCTGGTACATGATGAGACACTAACAGTGAATGTCTATAACGATAAGATTACCGTAGACATCCCCCAGACCGGGGACAGTTCCAACCTGATGCTGTGGTTCGGACTCATGCTTCTTAGTGCCGGTGCTATCCTTGGTATTGCGCTCTATTCTCGTAAGAAAAAATATCTTGCAAACTGATTTGGAGGGAACGATATGCAAATGAAATGGATGAAATGCATTCTTACAATTCTGTCGCTGCTCTGTATTCTCTGTGTTCCAGTCTCAACGACTTATGCTGCTCCGCAGGGAACAGACGGATCCGAACTGCAGGTGATGGAGGCAGAAAAACTGGAAATTCAGTTCGGGGCTGACTGGGCAGGTGTGGAGTTCCAGCTGAAGACGGATGCCGGGTTATATCCCGGCACCGTTATTGTCGGAGAGGACGGCGTGCTTCGCATGGAGCTTGGGGGTAGTTCTCAGTATATCCTCTCGTGCATGAATTCTTCCGCTGCGGTCCCAAAACCATATGAGACTGATTCCAAAGACCAGACGCAAGCTCCTGCCACAACAGAGAGCGAGCCAAATAGCAGCGGTGGAGTATCGGATTCCGATGCACCATCTGAATCGGATCATACTGTCGCAGGCATTCCTGTTATGCACCTGATATTTTTTGTCGGTGGTATGGTTCTTGCAATCGGTACCCTGATCGTACTTCATGTGATGAAGAAACGGCGTGAAATGGAAGGACCGGGCGATGAGGATGACGAGGAATAACCTGACAAACTGAGTCTGACAGAAAAACAAGCTAACGGGAATATTTAATTTGCTAAAACTATATAAATATTCCTATTGGGCTTGACTTTTTGAAATTTGTTTGCTATACTATAGACGTGGCAGGAGCTTGCGTTCAGGCTCTCGATACGTCTATGGTATGGCGTCAGACTTAGCCCACAGCAGGGTAAGGAATCGTTACGGATCTGCGCACAGAGCGGATCCACAATAACGCAAGCAAATTAAATATTAAGCCGGAAGGCTGCTTAGATACTTACAGAGTCAACTGTTGGATGAGACGAATACTCCAACGCTTTGGCTCTGTTTGTTTTTTTGCAGACCTTCCGGCTTTTTCTTTTGAAATTCGGAGGTAATGAAAGTGAATAAACAGAAAAAAAGAAAGGGATTACAGAAAAGTCAAATGCGCTGTCCGTATTGCGGCAGCACGGTTGAATACAGAAGCGCTGACGGCATTTATCATGATAACAGCAATGGCACCATGCTCTATGTGTGTTCCAGATATCCGGAATGCGATTCCTATGTGCGGGTTCATGCCGGCACAAAGATTCCGGTCGGAAGCCTTGCGAATCATGAGCTACGTTCTTTGCGCAGGACCGCCCACCATTATTTTGATCAGCTGTACCAGTCTGGGTATATGTCCAAACAGGAGGCGTATCAGTGGCTCGCTGATTTAATTTCGGCGCCGCTGTCAGAAGCACATATCGGGCATCTGGGAGAGTATTACTGCAAGCAGGTAATCGAAGGAAGCCGCGAACTGCTGAAAAAAATTCGGAAAAGCAGTAACCGGCGTCAGTTTCAAATCATGGAAGGAGGTGTCCTTGCTTCATGATACTGACGAACGAACAACAAAAAAAGGTAAATGACAATATTCGGTTAGTCCAGAAGGTCATCAACGATAAAATAAGCGGTTCCTATCAGCTTGGGATTTATTCCTATGATGATATTTTCCAAATCGGCTGCATCGGGCTGTGTAAGGCGGCGGCAACCGATAAGGGCGGGATCTTTTCTACCTATGCGTACAGACTGATTTGGAATGAAATCTGCGATGCCCTGATCTATTCAACCAGGCGTCAGGCCACGGAACTCCACTACGATATTCTGCCACTGGTTTCCGGGGATTCGCAAGAAGCGATAGAAGACGCTGCATTTCAAATGGATGTGAAAGCTGCCTTAAAGTCTGCAAGACAGGCAGCTTCCCCCTGCATTGCGAAAGGCATCGATGCCCTGGTGATGATGTCGCAGGGATATTCCAGTAAAGAGATCGGAGAACAGATGGGAGGCGTATCCGCAAAGCTTGTCTGTGCGTGGATATCCAAGGCACGAAAGTTCTTACGGGAACGCTCCGAACTGCAGGCGGTTGCAGGATGAAATTCTATAAAAGAATACGGTCGTTTTTGATTCCTATATTGGTGACGGCAGTGTTGCTCCTTTTGTTCCGGACTGTATTCATGCTCGGTTATGTTCCCACCGGTTCTATGGAACCCACATTGAAAGCAGGCAGCATGATTCTGGGCCTACGATGCTTTGATGAACCGCAGAAGGGAGATATTGTGGTGTTCCGTCATGAAGATTCCTATCTGGTCAAACGTGTTGCAGCAGTGGAGGGCGACAGCATAGAATATCAAGGAGAGGTAGTGACTGTTCCAAAGGAATGTTATTATATGCTGGGAGATAATGAAGGCGAATCTTACGATTCACGTTATTGGGATGAACCTTTTATACGCAGAGATAGTGTAGTAGCAGTAGTGCTGTTCCACTGAATAAAGGCCGTTTCGGTATGTGATTATATGCTGGGACGGCCGCTTTTTTTATGGACTTTAGTTTGTTGAACGCAGATATTCACAATAGAAAATGGTCATCCGGTTTTTCGCAATCGAAGATCCGAATGACCATTTTTCTTATTACAGTTCCATATTCAAAATTTTATCGGTAAAAGGCTGGAGCAGCGAGAGCATCTGGCGTTTGCTTTGTACTTCCAGCTTTCTGTAAATCTGCTTGTTGCGCCACTTCAGTCCGTTGTTGCTGATGCCGAGCTTTAGCAGCATTTCGGAAAGAGGCAGAAAGGAAAGCTGGAGCTGAACGGTTTGCAGTTCCTTTTTCGTCAAAGTATTCAGGCGCATATAAACCGCATAGGCTTCCCGACTTGCCGAACATGGAATATCCTCATTTTCATTTTTCTGCTGTGGATCTGTTTCGGGGGCATATCCGTCCGGCCTTGGTCTGCCGCTGCCGTGCTTTACCCATTCCTCGGAAAATCCAAAACGCAAGGCGATCAGAATGGCAAGGGTATCTGAAATGCTCGGCTTTGCCTTGTTGTTTTTTGAGGTGATATTCGTAATGTACGCAGTGGAAACGCCCACCTGCTTTGCAAACTCTGCTTTGGAAAGTCCGCTGCTTTTGACAATATAGCGAATACGCTCCCGTAATGTTGTTATGGTTTCTTCCTGAGAACCGGCGCTCATTTCTTCTCCTTCCTTTCACCGTGTCGCATCAGTGTGGCATAGCGCATCAACTCTTTCCGGCTGGATACGCCGAGCTTCTGATAAATGTTTTTATTGTGGAACTTGAAGGTGTTTTCTTTAATGCCGAGCATAACCCGGATTTCCTTACCCGGCAGATTTTCAAGATACAGGTCAAAGATCTCCCGTTCCTTTTCAGTCAGGGTGCTGAGATTGGCAAGAAAATGTTCGTAATCGTCCGGATCGGTTTCATCCATACTTTGCTCGGCAATCCGGCTTAACTCCATCTGCACAAGTTCTTTCTGCCGGTTTACGGTACGAAGCTCTTTTTCATGCGCAGAGTCCAGCTCTTCGAGATAGACCATCAGGTCGTCGAATTCCGTATAGACCGATTTTTGAATGCCGCCGTCAGAGTCTCTGCGCATAGCCCGTTGTGCATTTTTCTTAACAGCTTTGCTGATTCTGCGGCTGGCAACTGCTACGGCTGCAATGCAAAGAATCAGCATAACGGCAAAAATGGCAATATAGTAAGCTGTGCTGCCGCTGATTGCTTCGTTCAGATCGGCCTCCGGCATCAAAACGGCAAGCCGCCATTCCTCAGTGCTGTAGGGAGAATCAGCAGGATACAGGACTATTTTTTCTATCCGTCCGCTGTGACACCCGGAATCATTTTTGAGAGTGTAAAAGTCGGCTTTTCCTTCGGAAACGGTAAGATGCTCTTCCGGCCAAAATCCCGTGAGATAATGGTTTCCTGCCACAAGACCGCTTTCGGTATGCAGAAGATTATCACTGTAGGGCGCAAGCACGCTGAAAACATCGGTGTAGTCGCTGGTGCCCGGTGAATACAGATACTTGAACATCCGGTCGCTGACTTCAATACCGCAAAGACCGAATACGGTTCCGTCATAGGAACGCAGCGGAACTAAGAGCAGGAAGCCCGCTTCGCTGTTGCCTTTCAGCAGCACACGCCCCGTCCAACGGTAAAGGCGGGACAGCGGAAGCTCCGGATTTCTACGGGCGGTTTCCATAGCCTCTGTGAAAAATTCCTGCCCCGATATATCAAATTCCATCTCCCACTGTCCGAGTAATTCAATGTTGTGTGCTCTGGCAATGGCGGCGCTTCCTCTGAGCATATAGTTTTTCATATTCGCAGCCTGCGAGGAAACCGGCGAGGTCTTTTTGATAAAGACACCCGCCCTTGCCGAAGAATCGGCGGAAGCGTTGGTGGCGGCATCAAGCATGATAAAAACACCGCCGCAGTTGTAATGATCCGCAACAAATAAAACCTGCTCCATTGCACCGCCAAGCATTGCCTCGAATAATTCGGGATGCTCTGCGAGCTTGTCGGCTGTTATGCCGTTTTCGTGAAAGAAAGTATCGCATTTGTCGGAAATTTTTTGAGAGAGTGAAATGCCTGTAACCGACAGCTCCGCAAAATCATCGGATATGTTCTCCGACAACCCCGCAAGCTCTCCGTCTATATAAGCGGAAAGCGTATTCCGTCCGCCGTCGGTCATGCCGAACCAGGAAAGACAGAACGCAAGAATGAGAATAATCACGATAGGGATTCCGGAAAAGAATATCAGCAGAGTGCGGTTCAGCGAAGAACCCTTATTGCTTTTTTCTTTTTTCCATAGACGAACCGCCTGCGAAAAGATATTCACTTAAAAATCCCTCCCTTCATGAGAACTCTCATCGGTTATTTTTTGAAACCGGTCAACGCATTTTCTGCTGAAACGGCATTGCCTTTTTTGTATGCTTCCCGGTTTTCCGTCAGCAGATAATACCAGTCCTTTTTGTACTTGCTGCTGACCGCATCGAAATCGCTGAAATTAGGGGCTGTAAAGAACTGATAGCTGCCGTACATATCAACTACTGCCGTCAGCATTTTTTTAATCCGCGCGTCCTTTACGGTTTCAAGGTGCGTCTGCAAATCCGTCTCAAAAGCCTGCTTGGTAACGGGCAGATAACCCGTCTCGGCAATAAACTTCATATTCTGTTCGGGAGCTGTCAGCCATTTGATAAACTCTGCGGCAGCGTATTCTTTCTTTTCATCCGTTTTAGCAACCATCAGTCCGCCGCCTCGCTGCAGCGCCCGCTTCTCTCCGTTTTCAAATACAGGATACGGCAAAATGCTGTATTCCACCTGCTTGACGGTTGCATCCGGATAAGTAATGGTGTCGCCGTAGAACAGAATCCCCGCAGACGAGCCGGTGGAGCAGACAATATCTCCGGTTTTGGAAAGATCGGAGGAATAACCGTCATAGACCGCAAATCCGCCCTCGACCGCCGGAGCATAAAGGGTATTAAAAATATGTGTATATGTATCGTTATCAAGGGAAAGCGCACCGTTTTTATCAAACAGGCTGCCGCCGAGCTGCTCTGCACCCACCTCGGCTACATTGAACCAGTCGTCAGCCGTAAAGAACGCCTTGCCGTCGCCTTCTATATCCGGCGTCAGAGAGTCCGTCCAGTCATAATACTGTTTGGAAAGCCGGGCAAGTCCTTCAAAGCTGGATAAGTCTTTTGCATTTGCCCCTGTGGCGGCGGCAAACTCGTCAAACAGCGTTTGATTTAAGTACAGGATCTCCGTGGACTTGGCGATAGGAAACACATAAAGGCCGCCGTCCGCAAGTCTGCCTTCCGCAACAAAAGCGTCCACATAAGCGGAAAGCTCCTCTTTGGTGAAATAGGTGTCAAGGTTTGCAAGCATTCCTTTTTCCTGAAACTGCACCGCAATCTTCGGATAGCCCGTGAAGATGTCCGGCATATCCGGCGCACCCGGATCGCCGCCGACAATCATGGCAAGGCTCTTGTTCAGTTCGGAACTGGACGAAATGGTGGTTACATCAATGACGATGCCCTTTTCCTTTCCGACCGTCACATTGAACTGGTCGATGAGATAGTCCATTGTGGTTTGCATATCCCCGCCGTAATTATGCCACATATTCAGCACGACAGGATTTTTCGGATCAAGGGGAGAGTTGTTCCGATTGCACCCGGTAAGGCACAGGGACAGCAGCAAAACTGCCGCAAGAAGTAAAGAAACAAATTTTTTCATAGTATCCTCCTTAATTGCCCGTCCCACACTTTTGCCCACACCTTTTTTCTGAAAAACGGGGTGAAAATGCAAAAATAGAGAGGAAAATTTCGTCCGCCCCACACTTTTGGGGGTAAAAGTGTGGGGACAAAAGCTCTGAAATCCGTATAATTTAGAGTGTAAACCGAATGCACACAGAGGTCATTTCCCTAAAACTATAGTACAAAATTCAAAGATTAACCCTTTAGGCATCTATTTATTATACCATAAAAAGGCGAAAAAATCTACCCCTTTGGCATAGTTTGTTGGAAATGTGTCACAAGAGAAAATCAAAATAAAGAGAGGCGGTGACAAAAACAATGCTGGAAAAGAAACCAACGGCTGCCTACAAGGTGCTGCCCGGCGAGGACGGAAACCGATATCGGTTCTTCTGCGATCTTTCCGGCATGGCAGTCATTACGACTGAACCTGTTAAGGCAGAAACGCAGGAGGAAGAATTACGAATAGCGTGGGAAACGCAGGCAAAGGAACAATTCAATGTCTGTCACAATTGCGGGGCGTGGATTTCAGACGCCATGTACAATGCGGACACCTTCAAGTGTGTGAAATGCTCGCCCTATGAGTTTCCGCCCGACATCTGCCCCTACTGCGGCAAGCCCACCGGAGAGGAAAACAACTATTGTGTAGCCTGCGGAAAGAAGCTCTATTACGAAAGGGGGATGAATGATGACAAATAAGCTCTACTGGCAAACCCGCCTCGACGGTCTTCGGCATTTCGGATACGGCCCGGAAACAATGAAGCGGATCAAGGTCTGCGGCAACTGTTACGAAGGCAATGATGCCTCGGAAAATTTCTGCACCCGCTGCGGACACCGTTTGCCGGAGAAAACTCTGTTTTTCATCTATCAGCAGATGCATCCCTACTGTCCTGTGTGCGGAACGGTAGCCCCCGATCACGCGCTGTATTGTCCAAGCTGCGCATCGAAGCTTGTCAACAGGACGGCAGAAAGCGAGGCGGCTAAGAGTGGATGAGAGTAAAAAGCCGCCGAAAACCGGATTTATCCGGCTGTCGCACGAGAAGCTGACGGAACTGATGAACAAAGTTCCAGCTACAAACCGATACACAGATCGTTCCACCAAGCGGTATTTCCGATATGTTTTCTACTGCGAAGGCTGCGGCAAAGCGATACCGTCTATGAAAATAAAGTATCGCACAAGCATACGGAAGAAGCTCTTTTATACCAAGGATGAAAAGCTTTGGAGAACGGTGGATTACGAGAGCGATCAGCTGATGTCATTTGAGATGGCAAATCTGGAAATGAAGTACCGATATATCAGCGTGTGCGGAATATGCGGCGCAAGCATTTGCTCCGGCTGTGCAATCATGTGCGTAGACGGAGAAGATGAATATATCGTTTGCAAAAGGTGCTTGAAACAGCACGGGCTGCACGGGCGGAAAATGAACGAACCCGAAAAATAATAATAAGGAAACGGAGGATTATCTATATGGGATTTTTAGAAAGAGCCATCCGGCGCGGCGTGAGCCAGGGCGTGGGAAACGCCGTAGGCAAGGCGATCCAGCAGGCGGTTGAGCCGAAAGCTACCGAGCTTGCAAACAAGGCCGCCGAACAGATCGATGCGGCGGCGCAGACCACCGCCCAACAGACACAGCAGACGGCACAGGCGGCAAGCGGCTTGGAAGGGGCGCTGGGCAACTTGCAACGCTCTGTGGAGGGCTACGCGACAGAAGCGGCAAAGAACATGAAGGTATGCCCGAATTGCAGCAAACCCACCACCGCCGACAAAAAGTTCTGTCCTGAATGCGGAACGAAGCTGCCGGAGGAAACCGTCGCGCAGGGCGCGGTCTGCCCGTCCTGCGGCAAGCAAAACGCCATCGGCACGAAGTTCTGTCAAGATTGCGGCACAAAGCTCCCTGCCGCCGTGCAGGAGGAACAGGCGGCACAGGCGCAGGACGCGGCTGTGATGGCCGAGTGGGAGGTCAAGCTGCCCCAATATCCCAAGTGGAATTGCGGCGGGACGAAGTTTTATATAGAGGAATACGACCCCGGCTGTTATCAGTTTTCCGCACGATTCCCCAGCCACGAGGCGGCGCGGGAGGCGGTCAAGCAGTACCGCGTACTCTTGCAGGAAAACGGCTTCCGGCCTGCCGGACAGTACCCGGATGTGGAGCAGCTTTTCAAGAAGATTGGGGACGCCTGCTACAATGTGGACACCGAGCATTGCTTTGACGGCGACGGCGACTGCCCGACCATCGGCTTTTGCATCCGCGAACCCTACGGCGGCTTTGATTATGTGAAACCTGAACCCAAGAAGCCGGCGAGCTTCAAAGATTTATTCAAACTTTAATTTAGGAGGATAACACAATGAAAAAGATTTTAGCATTAGCACTTGCCCTTATGATGGTACTCGCCCTTGCCGCTTGCAGTGGTGGGAACGACACCCCCGACCCGTCCGGCAGCGGCACAAGCCAACAGGAACAACCGAGCAATACGTCTGGCAACGGCAGCGAACAGCAGTCCGGCAGTGCCTCCGATGGGGACAAAACGCATGACCTGACTACCATTGAAGGATACCTTGCGCAGTTTGGGCTGACACAGGATTTCCTGAAAACGCCAAGCTTTACAAGATTCAACGGAAACAGAAACTTAAGCACCCAGCAAATATCCGGCATCAACGTGTACCAGTCGGCCGAAATGGACGTCGCGCAGAAAGAAGCGTGGGCGAAGGGTGTAAACGACGCGCTGGTTGCCGCATCGGATGATGGGAAAATATCCAGTACGCCATATGCGATAGAGTATTCACTTGATGTTGATTACACCAAAGGAACGCTGGTTTTTGCGGGAACGATTCAAGTGAACGGAAAAGCCGCGAACTTCACCTTCTCCATAACGAACGGTCTGGACTCGGACGACCCGGACGATTCGTATCCCGCCGCAACCTTTGGCATTCAATATCCATAAGCGCAGAAGGAGGACAGCACAATGAAGAAGATTTTAGCATTAACACTTGCCCTTATGATGGTACTCGCCCTTGCCGCTTGCGGCGACAAGGATCCTGCGCCATCCGGTGATAGCAATAAACCTGGTACTTCACAGCAGGGTAACAATAAGGGCGGTAGCGGTAAAACACCTTCTACCGATTACTTCTGGGAGAAATATGATTTTACAGAAGAATGGATGCTCCCTGATGACGGTGTATATACCGGTTACACTTACACAGACCCTACCAGCAATCCGGCAGGCAACGAAATGGTGACCATCACCGTATATGATATTACCGAAGAACAAATCAAGACTTATATTGAGAAAATTAAATCTCACGGATATGAAGAGCTTATCGGGGACTCTTACAGCAAGGTAACCGATACCGGAACCGCTATGATTAAGATTTCAAACTTTTTAGCTGAAGACGGCTATATCCGTATTATGATTGACCCGAAAATTTAAGGAGGTAAACGACAATGAAAAAACTAATTGCTTTATTATTCGCTCTTGTGATGGTGCTTTCCCTTGCCGCCTGCGGCGGGAATGACACGCCCGACCCGTCCGGCAGCGGCACGACCGACCCCGGCAAAAATGAAAACCCGTCCGGTAATGTCGCGATTGGAGATATCACGGTTGATAATTGGAAAGAGGTCGTAGAAACCGGCTTTGGCTTATCCCTTTCCCTGCCCGACGGGTGGGTGGTGAAGACTGCGGAGAGCCCCAACGGAGCAACCAATTTGAAACTGATATTTACAGTGGGCGGCAATAAGACATACGCAGATTTTGGAAACGAAATCTTTGCCGAATTACAAAATGACGCCAGCGGCGACATCACAAAATACGGCGATAGTTCAAAGGTCTATACCTCTTTTTCCGATGCAAACAACAACGGCATTTCGTCTTTTTCCGCCGATGTAGACGGCAGCAGCGGCAAGAGCGTTATTATCAATTATTTTGACAATGAAACTACAGTTGAACTCACATTTCTAAGGATGGGAAATTGGAAATAGTATTTATTGCCACAACAAGGAGGTTGATTCAATGAAAAAGTTTTCTATACTTTTGCTCGCCATGATGATGGTATTCACCCTCGCCGCCTGTGATTCGGGCGGAGGCGAAGCCCCATCGGGCGACAACGACACCCCAAGTCAAAACGAGCAAGGCTCGGTTGACGAAGACAAGGATACGTCTTCAAGCTCACAGGAGCAGGAGCAAAAAGAAGAGGACTCCAAAACCCTTGCCTTTTTCAGAAAATACTTAGCAGGCAATTATACGCTGGAGCTTGATTTCTACGATAAAAGCCAAGAAAACGATACCATCGGCCACACCGAACTCATCGTTGGCAGCGGGCAAAAAAGGTATATCAAAAGCACATACGGAAGCTTCATTCAAGAATCTCTTGTGGACGGCGAATTTGAATACAAACTCTATTCGGACGATAAAACCGCTTTCAAGGAGACCTTCCGCAAGCCCAAGACGGGAATGTCCTTTTATGCTGCGTTTTCCGACGAGGAAAGCGATTATCTCGATATGTCCGACTCGGTAAGTACAATGGAAATCAAAGGGAAAAACTATCGCTGCGAAACATTTTTACTCCAGAACAAATGCGTTTACTGCTTTGACGGGGATACGCTTGCGTACATTGTTTCCACCGCCGGCGGCGTTGACTTTTTGATAGGCGTAAAGAGCGTATCCACCGAAACGGATGCAGCCCTCTTGGAAATTCCTGCCGATTACAAGGTGAGTTAAACTGAAAGGAGAATTGACAATGAGAAAATTATTTGCACTTTTACTTGCCCTTATGATGGTACTCTCTCTGGCCGCTTGTGGCGGAAATGAAGATACCCCCTCCGGCAGCGGCGGCAGCACGCCGGGCAGCAGCGATAACGGCGGCAATACCGCTGCTGTTAGCTGGGAGAATGCGGATGTTAAAGAATATGAGGCCGAAGATTTCGCTGAATTGACCAATGGCGTCCCGGAGCCTGCCGGAGCTTATACGATTAATGCAGTTTCGATAGCCATGGGGCTGGCATTTGATTTTTCCACCGACGAAGATGCCGATGCCTATTTGCAACTGCTGAAAGATAACGGATTTACTCTCGCTGAGGAAATATACGGAATTGAAACATATGAAAACGCCACACATACCGTTCAATTCAGCGGAAAAAGCATTCGGGTGGAGATAAAAGAGTAAGTCAGTGGGAGTTAGCATCGGAGTCAAATAAGAAACCCTACACACACCCCCACGGGCGGTCAGCATACCGCCGGCCGCCCGTGCGCGGGTTTTAAGCCAAAGGAGGCGATGGTATGAAAAGAATCATAGCCGCTTTGCTTTGCGCGGCGCTGGCGCTCTCCCTCGCCGCCTGCGGCGGTAATAAGGAAACCCCGTCCGGCAGCGGCACGACAGACCCCGGCACAAGCCAGCAGGGGCAAACAGGCAGCGGCACAACAAAGAAAG